>RCUF01000012.1_pt1 | contig 213827 bp, 172 predicted proteins | sample 2166311 | NCBI WGS metagenome assembly RCUF01 (sample SAMN09932608, study PRJNA488358) | compost metagenome | feature: garden; material: soil; isolation source: compost soil in 4-hydroxybenzonitrile-enriched culture | place: Germany: Experimental Botanical Garden Goettingen | collected 2016-01-27 | reverse complement strand
AAACGAAGACACCCGTTCCCAATAGATGGAAAACGGATGTCTTTTTGTTTGTTACATAGTCCTTAAAAGAAAATTGTGTAAGTTCTTCAGTGGCCTCCCAGATGGGAAGGACCTTTTTATCTGCTTGCTTTTGATTAGATTTCTTTTGGGTCGAGAACATTGTAGCGTGATCAGAAACTACTGATACGCCGATTCATTAAGATATTACCCTTCCATCTGCTTAATAACCTTCTTCATGTATGCCAGTACATCATATTTAATCTCGTCATGCTGCAGCGCATAATGAATTGTCGTCTCAATGAATCCCAACTTCTCCCCTACATCATGACGATCACCCTCGAACTCGTAAGCCAGAATAGGATTCTCCTCTCCCAAGCGGAAGAGTGCGTCCGTCAATTGGATCTCTCCGCCTACCCCTACCGATTGCTTACCAAGCAGATCGAAGATTTGAGGTGTGAGAATATAACGCCCCATAATCGCTAGATTAGATTTTGCTTCCTCACGTTCAGGCTTCTCTACAAGGCGCGTAGCCTGAACAAGGTTATTTTCCACCGGTCTTCCTTCGACAATCCCATAGCGATGTACTTCATCCCAGGACACCTGCTTCACCCCGACTACAGGCTGCTGGTAACGGTCAAAGACATGAATCATTTGCTGTAGACAAGGAATCTCCGCCTCGACAATATCATCACCCAGCAATACTGCAAATGGCTCGTCCCCAATAAACTTCCGAGCACACCAAATGGCGTGACCTAGGCCTTTAGGTTCCTTCTGCCGAATATAGTGAATATCAGCCATCTCGGAAGGTCTGCGTACTTCATCAAGCAGCTTCCATTTTTCTTTGGATGCCAGATTATGCTCAAGCTCGAATGAGGAGTCAAAATGATCCTCAATGGCTCTCTTTCCCTTACCCGTTACAATAATAATATCCTCGATCCCTGACGCTACCGCTTCTTCAATAATATACTGAATTGTAGGCTTGTCTACGATCGGTAGCATTTCTTTCGGCATGGCCTTGGTAGCAGGCAAGAATCTGGTCCCCAAGCCAGCCGCCGGAATGATTGCTTTGCGTATTTTCATACATGATCTCCTTCTACAGGTACGATAACGATCCGCACAGCTTGAATTATAGTTTAAAATTTCATATCTTTCTTGAACAAGCTTATAGAACATATACAACAACTTAATTGACCCGACATGAGATCATTCTATCATGGTCGGGTCAAAAGTTCATTATGCACATAGCAATCATGCTACATTCGGAGCAACTCCCGTATATATTCTTCACTCAGAGCCGATGCTTTACTGGCCGAGGAATCCAGCACATCCTCAATCAAGTCTTTTTTCTTCTGCTGAAGCTCCAGCATCTTTTCCTCAATCGTCCCTTCAGCCACCATACGGAATACCTGCACTACCTTGCGTTGTCCCATCCGATGCGCTCGCCCTGCCGCTTGCTCCTCGACCGCCGGATTCCACCACAGATCATAGAGAATCACTGTATCTGCCCCTGTCAGATTCAGCCCCGTACCGCCGGCCTTGAGCGAGATCAGGAAGATATCATGCTCTCCATCATTGAAGCGCTGGCTCATCTCTACCCGCTCATGAGCTGGCGTGCTGCCGTCTAAATAGAACACCTGATGACCATGCTGCTGGAGTGTATTGCGAAGCAGAGAAAGCATACTCGCAAATTGGGAAAAGATCAGGAAGCGTCGTCCACTGCTCAAGCCGTCCTCTACCAGTTCCAATAATTGCTCCAGCTTGCCTGAGTTGCCAGCATAACCCTCGATGAACAGAGATGGGTGACAGCAGAGCTGCCGCAGGCGAGTAATCCCCGCCAGAATTTTCATGCGACTCTTCTGAAATCCATCTGTCTCCAGATCCTTCAACGTATCATCTCGCAACTGGGCCATATATGCCATGTACAGCTTCTTCTGTTCCTTGTCGAGCGCCGAGCGCTGCACCGTCTCGATTCGGTCTGGCAGCTCCTCTAATACATCCTGCTTCAATCTGCGTAGCAGGAACGGTGAGATCATCCGTGCAATGCGATCTCGCGGAAGATCCTGCAATTGCTTTTGTCCGTGGAACAGCGCAGGAAATACGGCTTCAAAGATCGACCAGAGCTCCTGTATGGAATTCTCAATTGGGGTCCCCGTCAAAGCAAAACGATGACGAGCGGACAACTGCTTGACAAGATGTGCCGTCTGTGAACCGCTATTCTTGATGGCTTGTGCCTCATCCAGAATCAGAATAGGGAAGCTCTTGTCTTCATACCATTGTCCATCACGTCGCAGCAACGGATAAGAGGTAATGAGTACATCATAGCCCCCGCGTGCTGTTCCCTCCAGAAGATCTCCACGGTACTCCTTGTCCCCTGCTACAACGGCGACTCTCAGCTCTGGTGCAAACCGACTCAGCTCATTCTGCCAATTATAAGTAAGGGATGCTGGTGTAATGATTAACACTGGTGCTGCAGGTGATGCGGATGATTCAGGTAATGTTAGTTCTGAACGGATATAGGCAATCGTCTGCAAAGTCTTCCCCAGCCCCATATCATCTGCCAAAATACCACCAAAACCAATGGAAGACAGATTCTTGAACCATTGGAATCCCTCCACTTGGTAGTCGCGCAGAATCGGAGCCAATGATTCAGGCACTTCGTAGGTCTGACGCTCCGGGTGATGCAGACGCTCCAGAAATTGACGCAATGACTTGCTCAGACGCACCGTCTTGCTTCGCTGCTCGTCCGGGTTAAATAACTGTAACGCCTGTAATCCCGGCACTCGAAGCTTGCCCTGCTTGAGCGAGCCTCGCTTTAATTCCAATTGTTCTGCAACCGCTCTGATCTCATTATAGCCGTCTCCCTCAAGAGACAGCAGTGCACCGCTGCGTAGCCGAACATAGCGCTTCTTCTCCACAATACTCTTCAAGAGCTGATAAATCTCATCGTGCTCAATGCCCTCTAGCTCAAAAGAAAGCTCCAGCCAATCCAGTCCCTTCGTCATCTCCGCCTTCAGTTTCATAGACTTGGATGATTGCTGCCGGAAACGTTGCACAGCTTGCGTCACAAAAAGCTCTGCCTGCTCTTCCAGCAAAGGCAACACGCCATACACCAGTTCATAGACTTCCTCGTCTGTATACGCCAGCCAATGTGCGTCTGCAACCGTCAAGCCCACGCTACCCAGTAGGCTCAGAATACGCTGCTCACGCTCTTTATCGCGAATGATGATGATGTCACGATCTTTGCGTGGTGTCACGGATGATAGCAACGGATTCAAGATGACATCTCCGTAGTGAAATTCCAAACGCAAGGCAAAGCCTGCGCCCTCCTGATCCAGGAAAGCTTTAATGACAAGATCCGGCTCCTGAATTCGACGCTGCACGTTCTTATCCAGCTTGACCTGGCCCACTTGCTTTAATACAGGCAGCGTATGTTGAAGAAAAGGTTCAATCTGGCTGGCAGATACTTCAATCCGCTGCTTGGCTCCATGGGCAGACAATGCGGACTTTACTGCAGACAAATGGCGGATATGCTGCGGCTCTAGTCGATATAGCCTTCCGCCCTGCAGAATTGTTCCATAACTCTCCAGCAAGGCGAGTCTGTCCAGTCCATCCACTTTCAGCGCATAATTGTCTCCTTGACCGGGAATCACCTTGTATTCGACAACAGGTATTCCTTCTGCCATCTCGATCTGATCAGTGCCCTCCGTACCTTTTCCCTCCCAGCTCACATGGCCAGTAAGCAAGAGCTTGTCCAGTAGTTGGCCCCAAATGATCGCAGGAATATATATGCGTTTGGAGTCCTCATACGCGCTTGTAACCCCATATGGATTCATAGTCTTCTTCATTAGCCGTTCATTGCGATGAATACGGAGCAGCAGATCGAGTACAGACTGATCCTCAGGTAGAAAAGACTGAATGGACGGATCGAAGGTGAACAGCTTCGTGAATGGAAATGATTCCCTTTGAGCTACTGCATCCAGAAAAGGTCTGATCTTCTGTACAATATAGGTTCGCTTGACGCCAAGCTTCAGTTCCAATGCCAAATAATCCTCACCAACAGTTCCAGATACAACATGCACGATATATTCCACCTGAAGAGTCTCCGACCTGCCTTTACTTTCTGGTGATTCGCCGCTCTTCTCTACTACCTGTGTGCTATTTATTCCTCCAAGTAGCTTCATCATCTGCTCGGCAGCTGCATAGCTGACATCTGGAGTCTTCTGCTGCCCATAGCTCCTTGTAGCTCGTGCATCTGCAGGTCTACCACCTCCCGCCTGATGCAATAACGAATTAGGTCCCCAGATGGACTGCGATTGCTCCGTAAGCCGTTCCTTCTCCAGTCTGCGTTCCTGCTTGTCCGCTTCCTTCGCTCTCCTATGCAAAGCGATTAGCACGGCTGCAATGTGCTTGCAGCCTTCGTAATAATACTCTCCATAGGCTGGGCAATTACAGTGAGTCTCTAGTTCCCCGTAATCATCAATATCAATGCTGACCTTATATTTTTTGCCACCATGTACTATGGCATCATATCTCTGGCTGGATGAATACTCATCATCACTGGGCACAGTTACCAGTGACAATACGCGTCCTTGATCGCAATAGTCCTTTCCCCGAGTATAGGCGGTCGTACCACATAAATAGCGTATATCCGCTAAGCTATAATTAAACATTGTGCAAACACCTCCAAGCACTTACTCAGTTTGTGTTCGATTATTCCTTGATTAACACGAGAACCTCGTCTAAGTTATCTAACTAAACTATTGTTTTCTCATACTAGTGAAAAAAAAGCCTTCAGCACGACTAATAAAATAGTCTCTAAAGGCTCCACGAACAGTACCGTGACCCATAATTATATTCACAGTCACCGTTAATCTATTTCACCAATTGCCCACGGGTAACTCCGAGCTGATTCGTAGCCTTCAGCGTCTTCCATACCTGTGTACCGCTGATCTCGCCACGAAGCGCACGCTGGTACAGCTCAATGACCTCATGCACCTGCTCTGGAGTCTCCTCCAGGAATTCTACCCGGTAACGGGAGACACCTAGCTCCTGGAAATTCGGCAGGTACTCGGCGCCCGATTGCTCGATTGCGTTGTACACCGTATTACGACAGCCTTCATCGACACGAACCGGGTGAGACATACCGATCCGATCCTGCAGAGATACGTTATGATCCTCGCAAGGACGACCACAGTTGGTAAAGTCTGTGCCTTCGCTCAGGAAGGTGCAATATACGCAATGCTCGGTGTGGAACATCGGCAAATGCTGATGAATAACCACCTCGAGCTTGTCGGTGCGGGAGCGACCGAGCAGATCGATCATCTGCTGAATGTTCAGGTCATAGGATGGCGTCACATGGTTACAGCCAACCTCCAGGAACAGCTCTACTGCCTTATGATTTGCGATATTTAGCGAGAAATCGCCGATCAGCTCAGGATGCGCTTCATTCGGGTGCTCCATACGGTGACGCAAGTAGAAGTACAATGCACCCGTATTCCGAACCAGTACTGCATCGGGCTGCAGACGCAGAATATTGTTATGGTACCCGTTCTCTCCAGGCATGTGAATGCGCGGCGTCGCGAGCGCAATCTTGCGTCCGGCTGCGCGAACCATCTCCACCGCTGCCGGGAACTGCTTGATGAACTCGAAGTCGGCGTAGATGAAGCCGACGCCTGCCGCAAGTGCAGCCTCAACCTGCGGGAGGCTGCGGCATAGCGCGGTTAGCTCTGCGGCACCGCGCGACACAGGCGATGCTGGCACAGCCACATCGCCGTACACCTCCACCGCCCGTTTGATATAGACGGGCGGTTTGGGCCGTTCGCCCGCGAGCAATTCTACCGCCTTGCGGCGGATCTGATTGAGCTCGCGCATTGGCACAATGACGTCCCCATGCAGATGGACGTCAAGTTCCTCCAGCTGGAACACTGTGCCGCCCAGACGACCGAACTGCTCCTCGAGCAGTTCGCGCGTCATCGGACGCTTCTGAGCAATCTCCAGTTCCAGCTCTGAATCGACGCGGATGGTCGTTCCCTTCTGAACATCCGTCCACCATGTCGTCAGCGGTTGGCCCGGATGTCCAACCGCTTTGACATGAACCGGGAATACCCGATAAGGCTTCTCTGTCTCGAAGGTCTGACGCAGACGCTTATCCAGCGCCGGATCATTCGTCTTCCAGATGCGGTCGCCAACGTGCAGACGGCGCAGATCCACATCATTCCGCCCTGGAACGATGTCAATGATCCAGCCTTCTCCGGCCTCTCCCTCCAGCTTGACGCCTTTACGACGCAGATCGTAGACTCTGCCGCCCTCTTCTTTTTTCGTCGGGTCTCCAGCGTCGAATACGATCCCATCCCCACGCTTCAGTGGTGCTTCGATTCGGCAGACCACACCATCCCGCAGAATCTGCTCGACACGTCCCAGATAAACTCCCCGGCTTTTCGGGAATGTACCGTCTACCAGCTGCTTGTTGTTCGTCCCCTCCAGGAAGCCATGTGTGAAGCCGCGTGAGAAGCTCTGCTGCAGCTCACGAATCTCCTCCCGGCTCGGCGTTGACGTATTACCGTCAAAATAGAGGTCAATCGCCTTGCGATATTTGCTGACGACATTCGCTACATATTCGGGCGATTTCAGGCGACCTTCGATCTTGAAGGAGGTAACTCCTGCTTCGATCAGCTCCGGCATGATGTCAATCGCCGCCAGGTCCTTCGGTGACAACAGATAAGCGACGTCTCCCATTGGCTTCTGCTCGCCATCCACCATCAAGTCATATGGCAAACGACAGGCTTGTGCGCATTCCCCACGATTCGCTGAACGCCCGCCCCACATCTCCGAGGTCAGACACTGTCCGGAATAGGATACGCACAGCGCTCCGTGCACGAAGACCTCCATCGGCAGCTTGGCTTGCTCCCCGATCTTCTGAATTTGCTTCAGGTTATTTTCACGTCCGAGTACGACACGCTCCATATTGAAGGGCTTCGTGAACTCGACCGCCTCCGGTGAGGTAATCGTCATCTGGGTAGAGCCATGAATCGGAAAGTCCGGGGATATCTCGCGAATCATCTTCACCAGTCCCAGGTCCTGAACGATTACGGCATCTACACCCGCATCGATACAAGCATCTATCAATTGCTTGGCATCGGCCAGTTCATCCTCGAAGACCAGGATGTTGAAGGTCAGGAAGCCCTTGACCCCATAGCTATGCAGAAAAGCCATAATCTCCGGCAGCTCGTCCATACGGAAGTTGTTCGCCCTTGCGCGTGCATTGAATTTCTCCACACCAAAGAATATGGCATCCGCTCCATTAGCTACCGCAGCTCGCATGCAATCCCAATCTCCAGCTGGGGCCAGCAGCTCCACATCTTCTCTACGTAATGATTGTACTTCCATTATATCCTCCTTGAACGACCCGTAAGCCGCTTTGCTCTATATGCGTATTTCATAAGATCCGACACCACTGACTCTAATAACGTTTAATAGCTCTATTTTAAAGTATATCCACGAATCAGACCTCAGCAGTATAGCCAACCACAATAATCCAACTACAATAATTCAACTAAATTATCTATTGCACAGGCCTCTTGTCAGTGACAACCAGCTAGAACTTGACCCGAACCGGAGAAAGTTATACCTCTAAGCCCCGCCCTGTCACTTATTCAGCCTCACATCAAGGAGGGCGACTGATTCTACGACATCCCGCAAGGCTGTTGGAATCTTAATCCTCACCATGCCTCATCGTGCCCTGTTCAGCGCCCTGTAAGCCTGTATATTTCCCCAACTAACATTCAACAATATTTTAACTAATCCAGTGTACCAGACTGTGCGCTCTCGTTCTACTGTTTCCATAGATTCCTTTCAAAGAATTATAAGAAAAATAGAAAAACAGCCCTCCTGAGTCCATCAAGAGAGCTGCCAATTTCTACCTAACCCAAACAAAAGCACTGTGCAGCAATTAAAATGCTAGTGCCTTGACCAAATTTGATTTCATGTTGAATGATATGAGGAGCGTGATGGTTAGCGGAAAGTGGGGAAGCTCTAGAGAAACGGAGTGCCTGCCTTTAAGCTTGCTGTTCATCTGCTTGTGATTCTTTAATCCAACGAACAGCAAGCTTAACAGCAGTCGACAGGGCTCCCCACTTGCAGCGGCTCTATACTCACATTTGCTCTAGTCAAGTTACTAAATACTATGACTGGTCATGCTTACATCACCATCATTGAGCCAGTAGCCTACCTATTTTACTAATGTAAAAGAATTCAATGCTGAATCTAGCGCCACCGCTTGGGCAGACGTGTTGTTCGCGTCATTCAGGACAGTACTAATCGTGTAGGTCGAGCCATTGTGCTCTAGCAAGATCTGACGTCCCGTGTAGCCTACGCCGTTATCTGTACGATGGAAAGTAAACGATACTGCTGGTACACCTGCAAATTGAATATCCTTCACTTGCTCCACTTTCAGATTCGAATAGCCCTTCGCCTCGTCAGCATAGAAGTCTTTCAGGCGGGATACCTGCATCTCGAACGGATCATCCGAGTTAATACGGATGGCAAATCTTCCGCCCACGAACTGATACTCCACATAACCGGATTCGAAGCGATCGCTGACCGCAGTCCAGTAGCGTGGTATCTCTACGCTATACTCGTATGCTTTGGAGATTTTCTTCGCAGACGTTGTCTTATCCGTTAGATATTGATTATCTTCCAGTTGTCCGAAGTTCTCCGCTACAACCGAGTAATCAATCTGCAAGGAGGAAATGATTCTCTGAAATTCATCCTTACTCTTAGTAGATTCATCATCAGGCACTGAATATTCTATAAAATAACGATAGCCTGCCACCTGTAGCATGACATCATATTCCTTGACCCAACCATCCCCGAAATTATAGCGATATTCATGCACAATAGCTGCTTCGCCAGCTACCTCTAGTGGGTAAGTCTTTACAACCTGATAGGCAGAGGCTGTAAATGAATCTCGCAACCATTGCTGCAGCTGCGCATTCCACTCCTCCTCCTTGGCTTCTGCCGGGGCAGAGCTGACTGTAATGCTCAGATAGGAAGAATCATTGCCTTCAAAGTTCAACTGACTGTTATCGATCAGCCAGCCTGCAGGGACCTGAAGTGAAATACCATAATCACTGTTATACACACTCTTCATCCCAGCCTCTACCGTAGAAATGTCCTTAATCGTTCTATCCTGTACATTGAAGGACGTCTTGAAGGAGGCGAGCAACGCTGAATGCTTGTTCAAGTCCTTATAGTTCGTCGCAGCAGGGTCACTCAGATAGACGGTATATAGCTTGTCATGAGCGTAGTACATCCGATTTTCCCACATAGACCCATCTGTACCTTTGGTAATTACGCGGGCATAAGGAACCTCTCCTTCACCAAAGGACTTACGATCCAGGATCATCTCCCCCGTATCCTTGGCTTCCTGCACTAGCTGCTGCAGCAGATCATCTCCATCCAATGGAATCGGCTGTGGGGTAACATGCACCTCCATGTAGTAGTCCCCGTTCTCATCCATGAAGGTGGAGGTACTCTCATCACTACCTGCCTGGCCAATGACCAGACCCGTCGGATAGTTCATGGACCATCCATAGTAGCTATTGCCAATCTTGCTCTTGCCCTGATCCTGATCGATCTGCGGTGTGTCGGATATGATCTCCGTCTCACCCTCCTGCGCTGCCATGCGCACAGTGACTCCATCTGCATTTCCTGCCAGCTTGCCTCCAAGCCCTTCAGCGACGGGCCGCAGTGGCACCATGAGATAACCGTTCTTCATCTCTGGTGCGGCTGGCAACGTCACTTTGCTGCCCCCGATATAAGCCGTACGGCTATCAATGGTCATGGACACGACACGCGAACCACTGATCAGCTTCACATTCCGGGTCGATTCCAGCCGGACCTGCGTGTTGAAGGCCTTCTTGAACACACCGACAGGAACCATCATCGTTCCATTCTTGGTGTATGGAGCGGCAATTGTCATAGCCTGCCCATTCACTGCAGCCTTGACACTTCCGCCCTGGATATAGAGCTCAGTCAGTTCCTGCTCTGCTGCCGCTGGAAGCGCCGACAGGATTAATGAGCCTGTTAGGACGCCTACAGACAGTAAGCGAGCTATTTTTGCATGGGTATTATTCATCTTTTGATCTCCCGCATCCTATATATAGTTCAACGCTTTAAGCAATACAATGATATTTAAATACTGTATATCGCTGATCAACAACCTATGGCTCGAGACCTTCAAAGTCCTCTCCTGCTTCGAAGCTGTCTGCCGCCGCCTCGGCTGCCTCCAGCATGCCTCCCTGATCACGACTAAGCTTGAGCTTCCGCTGGACAATATCTCCATCTGACTGCATTAGCACATTCACGGTCTGTCCTGGCTGGTAAGCCTTCAACAGCTCGTTAATATCAATGATGGACGTGACACGCTGCCCATTAATGCTGTACAGTTCATCACCTTCATGGATTTTGGCCTGAAGTGCTTCGGTCGAGCTCACTTCAGTTACTGTCAGCGGATCGTCCGTAGGAAGACCTACTATAGCAGACCAGCTCTCTTCGAGCTTCAGTCCGAGACTTGCCCTACGCACCTCTCCATATTTGAAATATTGGTTCATGACATATTTGACCGTATCGGCTGGAATCGAAAACCCCATATTCTCGACGCCTACAGCCGCGAACTTCATCGTATTAATCCCTACGACCTCGCCCTTCATGTTCACCAGCGGCCCGCCGCTGTTACCAGGATTGATGGCGGTGTCACTCTGGATGAGCCGGTAGGATGCATTTACCCCACGATTCAAACCACTGACTACTCCTGCTGTAGCGGAGTTGCGAAGCGAGAAGGAGATCGGCGTACCAATCGCAACGACCTGCTCGCCTACCGCCAGATTCTGAATCGAATCAGCAAAGGTGGCTGGCTTGAGCGAGGAGGCATTGATTTTGATAATGGCAAGGTCACTCACTGGATCACTGTAGCTGTCTGTAATGCCGTAGGTTTTACCATCCGAGGTAACGACCACTGCATCATCCAGTCCTGTAATTACGTGTGCATTCGTGATAATCCAGCCGTTGGACTTCACGATGACGCCGGTGCCGTGCGCCAGATTGTAACGATCCCCGCTCATCCCGTAGCTACTGGTATTGGAGCGTCCGATGATCCCGACTACGGAGGGCGATACCTTCTTAACGACCGATGGAATCAACCCTGAGGATAACGAATATGTACCACTAGAGCTATTATAGGAGCCAGTGGTCCCCAGTGCCTTGTTCAGCTCGTTCACGTTCACATAGATACCACCCTCAAGCTTCTTCGCTTGCAGTGATAGATCTGCGGCCTGTACGCTTGCAGGCACACCAAGGCTTGCTCCCAGTACAGCTGCCAAAGAGGCAACAGCCCACTTGTTGCTCACGATTTTCATATATTTATGTACCCCTCTTCCCCTACTACGTTGTCTTACGAGCACATACATCTCTGTTCAGGCATTTCACGTCATTCCGTCGACATGGAGACTTCCGAACACTTCCGAACATTGCCTGTTCAGAGCCAACACGATATCATCTCTTAGATGCTCCAATAGAAGCCTCTCGCAGAATGAAGGCATAAATGCTCATATGTAACTACTACGAATCTCTGACTCTATTGTAACAGGCATTACCAAAAAAATGATATTGATTTTAAATATTCCATAGAACATTTTTTCGCCTGGACATCAATATATGGAAGAACATTCTTTCCCTCCGTAGCTCGCTCTCTATCAGTAATTGTACGGGTTAAAATCTATATTGTACTTTAACCGCAATGCGGGAGTTCCTGATTCTTCGTAGCTATATGCACACTAGCAGCCAGTCACTGGAAAAACCGCGACTGGCTGCTATGCACTCATTTATTTATGGACCAGAATTTTCATCAAATCCAGCATTACACCTGTTGCACCATTACTCTCCGTTCGGCTCAGAATCACATAGCCTTCGGGAATTTTGTAGAATAGCGATCCATCCAGCTTGACTCGGAAATAATCGTCCTCCTTGTACACCGTATTGGCCGACCACAGCTCTATCCCCTTGCGATTCAGACTTGTGATCGTAATTCCATGCATGGACATGGAGCCTTTTCCGCCCAATGCTTCGTATTGATCCGTTATCGAGAGGAAGGCACCGTCCTCAGGAATATAATAGAGGTTGGCATTGTAATCTCCGGTATCGCTACGCTTTTTCATTTGATGGTCAAAGACAAGTGTGCGTTTCTTGGCGGACGCTTGCGAATTTCCGGTAAATGTAATGGCAATGCCATCTCTCCATTCATGGACATCCAGCGCCTTGCGTTTGTCCCAGCCATTCCACATCAGGTTCTGCTTGGGCTGCCCATATACATCTGAGAGTACAGATCTCAGGCCACGATCAGTATTTAATATACTGTAATACCCATCATCCGCAGCAATTAGCCAGCCAGCCTCCACTCCATCGGTTCTTCGGGTCCACTCTAGCTCGCCATCACGGTCATAGTGATAGATCGTTAACGTTCGATGATGATTAATCGTATATACAAGAAAATCCCCTTGTGGCAAAGGCTCTAGACCAAGCGAGACATTCTGTTGTCCCGTGTCCATTCCATCTGTCTCAAGCGGTCTAGACCACAGCACCTGACCATCAGCCCCTGTATGTACCGCTAACCATTCGATTCCTGACTCCGCTTTCATATATGATATCAACCATAACTGCCCACCGCTGTAAGTCTCCCGCTGCACCCCCATAGCAGGCGTAGCACTTGCAGCCAGGGGCAATATGGCCTCCTGCTGCCACAGCGGCTGGAGCGAGCTATCCCATTGTCCGTAGGTAACCTGCAGTACATTCGCCGTCTGATCCTCCTTCAGACTCAGTGCAGCAAATTCTCCCTGCTTGGTCTGCTGAATATAATTTCTAGCATGCGACGGATCATTCACTTCACCAATGAATGGACCACTCTCCAGTTCAGTGGTAACACTAGCTCGTTCAGTAACTACTGCGTCTTCAACTGAATCCTCCAACTCCGTTGTCTTCACAGATTCCGGTAATGACTCGGTAACTCCAGAGGCTTGTACATAGCCAGGTCCACCTAACAACAGGCCAACAATTACAGCTGTGAAAGCCATACCCGATGCAGCCTGCACCCATTTGCGATGGATACCCATTGAATAATTACATTTCACACGAAGATCCCCTCTCTGTAATCCACAATGCATTGTCCCATGTTGTTATTCATGGATATGCCTCTGCTGACTGAATTCATGACCAACGACTTCTCTACGGCATCATTGATACTGCGATTACGTGGCAGGATCTCTGTAGTTCAGGCCTGTGTCTTATATAACCGATTCCAGATTTCCCAAAACACGTATGATTGATCTGCCACTATTGTACAGGGGATGACTTCCATTGGCTATGTCTTAAAATGACGAATACTGAGAATTAAACAAAATTTAAGAAATACGACCACAACATACAAAAAAGTCCTGGAGAGACTGACCATCGATCATGGATCAGTTCCTTCAGGACCTTTACACTATTATATTTAGCTGTAATACTTGTCATGACTATATTCAGGTCCTATATTCAGGTCCTATACTCGCCCAAAAGTCACCTTAGTGTTGCATTGCTCACTCGTCAGAGCTTCAGCCTACAAATCAGCGGTCTGTAACGCTCTGCTGCGAGCAGTATCCCGCTCCAGAACGGGCTTCAGATATTTGCCTGTATAGGAACCCTCTACCTGAACCAGCTCTTCCGGTGTACCTGTAGCCAGGATTGTACCGCCACCGCTGCCACCCTCAGGACCAAGATCAATCAGGTAATCAGCAGTCTTGATGACATCCAGATTATGCTCAATCACAAGTACTGATTCACCTGAATCCACCAATCGGTGAAGAACGGTCAGCAGGCGATCAATATCATGTACATGTAATCCGGTGGTCGGCTCATCCAGAATGTACATGGTCTTGCCTGTACTGCGACGATACAGCTCGGAGGCTAGCTTCACACGCTGAGCTTCACCACCTGACAGAGTCGTTGCTGGCTGTCCAAGATTCACATAGCCAAGTCCCACATCCAGTAGGGTCTGCAGCTTGCGATGGATTTTCGGGATGTTCTCAAAGAACTTGACAGCATCCTCGACGGTCAGTTCTAGCACGTCCGCAATACTCTTGCTCTTGTACTTCACTTCCAGCGTCTCACGGTTATATCTTTTGCCCTTACATACCTCACATGGAACATAGACATCAGGCAGGAAGTGCATCTCAATTTTGAGAATACCATCGCCACGGCAAGCCTCACAGCGTCCACCCTTAATATTGAAGCTGAAGCGGCCCTTCTTGTAGCCCCGTAGCTTCGCTTCGTTCGTCTGGGAGAACAGGTCGCGGATATCATCAAAAACTCCTGTATAGGTCGCCGGATTGGAGCGAGGTGTCCGGCCAATGGGAGACTGATCAATATCAATGACCTTGTCAATATGCTCCAGACCCCGAATTTCCTTATGCTGCCCTGGACGTACTCTCGCACGGTTAAGGTCTCTTGCCAGAGTCTTATATAGAATCTCGTTAACAAGAGTCGATTTGCCAGAGCCAGACACCCCAGTTACGGCAGCGAATAGACCGAGTGGAATTTTGACGTTCACATTCTTAAGATTATTTTCTTTAGCTCCTCGAATCTCCAGATGCTTGTCCGAAGGCTCACGGCGCTTCTCCGGTACCGGAATGAACTTACGACCACTCAAGTACTGACCCGTCAAGGAGGCAGGGTTCTCCTGGATCTCTGTCGGTGTGCCCTGAGCAATAATCTGTCCCCCATGAATACCGGCCCCTGGCCCCACATCAATAATATAGTCAGCAGCCATCATCGTATCCTCATCATGCTCAACGACGATCAATGTATTGCCCAGATCACGCATGTGCTCCAATGTCTGAATCAGACGATCATTATCCCGCTGATGGAGGCCAATGCTAGGCTCATCGAGAATGTACAAGACTCCCATCAGGCTTGAGCCGATCTGGGTAGCTAGCCGGATACGCTGGGCCTCGCCACCAGATAGGGTTCCAGCAGCACGACTCATCGTCAGATAATCCAAGCCTACATTGACGAGGAAGCCAAGACGACTGTTGATTTCTTTCAGGATCAGATTGGCAATCGCCTGTTCCTTCTCACTCAGTTCGAGCGAAGAAAAGAACTGGCTTGCATCACTGATGGAGAGGCTGGTGACATAAGCCATGTTCTTGTCCTGAATGGTTACGGCCAGTACTTCCTTCTTCAGACGGTGGCCTTTGCAGGTATTACAAGGCTTGGCTGCCATGAAGCCCTCGATGAATTCCCGAATGCCGTCGGAGGCTGTCTCTTTATAGCGACGCTCCAGATTCGGAATAATCCCCTCAAAAGTCACCAACGCTTCCTTGCGCTGTCCGAAGTCATTCTCATAACGGAAGCGGATCTTGTCCTTGCCTGTTCCATACAGGATGGTCTTCATGTGCTCTTCGCTCAAATCCTGGACTGGCACATTCTGCGGAATACCGTAATGCTCACATACGGATTGCAGGAACTGCGGATAATATGTTGATGTTCCGCCAGCCCATGCTTGGAACGCACCATCCTCAATGCTCTTCGTTGGGTCTGGAGTCAGCAGTTCCGGATCGACGATCATCTTCATTCCAAGGCCGTCGCAATCCGGGCAGGCTCCAAATGGATTATTGAACGAGAACATTCGTGGTGACAATTCCTCCATACTGAAGCCGCAGACTGGACAAGCAAAGTTGGAGCTGAAGCGCAGCTCTTCCTGATCTATAATATCTACCAGCAACTGGCCACCCGACAGATTCAGAGCTGTCTCAATAGAATCAGCCAGTCTGGAAGCCACATCAGGTTTAATTACAATCCGGTCAACGACGACCTCAATGGAATGCTTCTTATTCTTCTCCAGCTCAATACTCTCAGATAGATCCCGTAGCTCACCGTTCACCCGTACGCGCACGAACCCCTGCTTCGCAATGTCAGCGAACAGATTCTTGTGCTCTCCCTTTCGTCCGGATACGACTGGAGCAAGAATCTGCAGACGTGTACGCTCAGGGTATTGCATGATCCGGTCGACCATCTGCTCTACCGTCTGCGAGGTAATCTCGATGCCATGCTCGGGACAGTGGGGATGACCAATTCTCGCGAACAACAGACGCAGGTAGTCATATATTTCGGTTACAGTCCCTACTGTCGAACGAGGGTTGCGACTGGTTGTCTTCTGGTCGATAGAGATCGCCGGAGACAGACCGTCAATCGAATCCACATCAGGCTTCTCCATCTGACCGAGAAATTGACGGGCATAGGCTGACAGGGATTCTACGTAACGGCGCTGCCCCTCCGCATAGATTGTATCGAAAGCGAGGGAGGATTTTCCTGAGCCGCTGAGACCTGTTAATACCACGAATTTGTCACGCGGGATGGTTACGTCAATGTTCTTCAAGTTGTGCGCCCGTGCGCCTTTGATTATGATGCTTTCTCTTGCCAATTGCGTCATCTCCCCTGCTTAATCAGCCTTTAATTCCAGCAAAGCGTCGCGCAGCTCTGCGGCACGCTCGAACTGAAGATTTTTTGCAGCATCCTTCATTTCCTTCTCTAGGCGCTGGATCAGTGTCTGGCGATCCTTCTTGGACATTTTTCCAGTATCGCCTGGCAGATATTCATTCTTGGATTCGGCAACCTTAGTCGCCTCTATAACATCGCGAACCTTCTTGCGAATCGTCTGTGGAGTAATGCCATGCTCCTCGTTGAACTTGATTTGCAGCTCACGGCGTCTTGCCGTCTCCTTGATGGCACGGTCCATGGAGTCCGTCACTTTATCACCATACATGATTACGAGACCCTCGCTGTTGCGAGCCGCCCGGCCAATCGTCTGAATGAGGGAACGATCTGAACGCAGAAAGCCTTCCTTGTCCGCATCGAGAATGGTCACCAGGGATACCTCTGGCAAATCCAGCCCCTCCCGCAAAAGGTTAATGCCTATCAGCACATCAAAGACACCTAGACGTAGATCACGCAATATCGCCATCCGCTCCAACGTCTTGATCTCGGAGTGCATATAACGGACCTTGATGCCAACCTCTTTGAGGTAGTCTGTCAAATCCTCGGCCATCTTCTTCGTGAGCGTCGTCACCAGGATACGTTCGTCCTTGTCTACTCGAATACGTATCTCACTGATCAGATCATCAATCTGTCCTTTTGTCGGTCGTACCTCGATGATCGGGTCAAGCAGACCCGTTGGCCGGATGATCTGCTGTACCATAGTGTCACATTTCTCCGCCTCGTACGGTCCTGGTGTGGCAGATACATATATAATCTGATCCACCTTATCCTCGAATTCCTCGAAGCGAAGCGGCCTGTTGTCCAGCGCAGAAGGCAGGCGGAAGCCATGCTCCACCAGCACATTCTTGCGAGCCTGATCCCCGTTGTACATGGCGCGAATTTGCGGCAGGGTCACGTGGGATTCATCAATGACGACCAGCATATCATCCGGGAAATAATCCAGCAGCGTATATGGAGTGGCCCCTCGCTCACGGAAGGTCAGGGGGCCCGAATAGTTCTCAATCCCTGAACAGAACCCGACTTCCTTCATCATCTCAATATCATAGCGTGTACGTTGCTCTAGTCGCTGTGCCTCCAGTAGCTTGCCATTCGCTCGCAGTTCTTCCAGGCGCTCCTCCAGCTCACGCTCAATGTTAACCAGTGCAACCTTCATCGTCTCTTCTTTGGTAACAAAGTGAGAAGCCGGGAAGATTGCGATGTGATCTCGTTCGCCAATCAGCTCTCCAGTCAGCACATCAATCTCCGTAATTCGTTCTACTTCGTCACCGAACAGCTCGACACGTACTGCATGCTCTCCCTGAGAGGCGGGGAAGATCTCAATCACATCACCACGTACACGGAAGGTACCCCGTACGAAATTGATATCATTGCGCTGATACTGAATATCAACAAGTCTAGATAGAATCTCATTACGCGGCTTCTCCATTCCCACTCGCAGGGACAGCAGCAAGCTGCCGTACTCCTTAGGTGAACCGAGACCATAGATACAGGATACGCTCGCTACAATAATGACATCCCGCCGCTCGAACAGGGAACTTGTCGCAGAATGTCGAAGCTTATCGATCTCTTCATTAATACTGGAATCCTTCTCGATGTACGTATCGGAGGACGGAATGTAAGCTTCTGGCTGAAAGTAGTCATAGTAGCTGACGAAATAATCAACCGAGTTGCTTGGAAAAAACTCCTTGAACTCACTTGCAAGCTGTGCCGCCAGTGTCTTATTATGTGCGATTACCAGGGTAGGGCGGTTAAGCTTCGCAATGGTCTGAGCAATTGTAAAGGTCTTACCTGTTCCCGTCGCCCCCAGTAGTGTCTGATGTTTCTTCCCGGCTAGCACGCCCTCCACAAGCTCCACGATGGCCTTTGGCTGATCGCCTTGTGGCGAGAATTCGGACTCAACTTCAAACGTCTTGTTGCTGATGACAATATCACTCATTGCCCTGCATCACCCTTATCGTCTAAAATAAAATCATCCTGTTTTTACAAAAAACGAGTTATTGCTTCATCTATGAAAGAAAAACGTCGATCAATGTACATCCATGGGAGACAGACCGCGTTTAGTAATGGTTGATTTGGTAAGGCTCATGCTGTAGTCTGTATGGTTAATTCCATATCCAGCTGAGCTCAGCGACGAAACCTTGCTATTGAAGCAAAAGCTGGTGAATCAAAGTCTTATGGTCTTCGATGCACATTATGCTTCTTTGCGCACAGGCTGTTACCCTGTACCTGCTAGTTTGTACGACTTTTTGCGTAATTTTACCTGCGAGAGGCTCGCAATCTAAAGTTATGCATTAATAAAACCGTTCTATCTCTTATACCCACTATTCTAGCTGTCACCTCAGACGGTCACAGCTGACTTATTCCGTGTGTCTCGTGCTGTCGTTATTTCCCGAGAAATGACACGGAACCGTTGCTATAAGAATGTTTGTTCCCGTCATATTATACCTCTTTCATATAACGGATGCAAACGATAAGTCTTCATTGGGAGTGATTAACTTTTGGACATCACGATTTGGATTGGCATCATTGCAGGGCTTGTAGCTATTGTAGGCGGCTTTCTGATGGATGGAGGAGAATTTAGTGGCTTGTTGCAGTTCACTGCTGCTCTGATCGTATTCGGTGGCACCGCTGCTGCTGTCGTTATCAGCTTTCCAAAATCCAAGCTGCGCACGATTCCAGCAGCATTGAAAGTAGCCTTCGGGCGTGAAGATATACCTAACGGACGCTATATCAACGACATTGTAAATATGGCTACAATTGCCCGCCGTTCAGGAGTGCTGGCGCTGGAACGAACCTCAATGGACCATCCGAGTCCATTTTTGCGGGAGGGCATTCAGCTTGTAGTAGATGGTACGGACCAGGAGCAATTGAAGCAAATGCTGTCCCTGGAGCTTGACGCAGTAGAACAGGAATATGAGGGCTATGCCAAAGTGTTCGAATCAGCTGGCGGTTACGCTCCGACGATGGGGATTATCGGTACGGTTATGGGCCTGATCCACGTACTCAGCAGCCTTACCGAGCCAACATCCCTTGGGCCATCCATCGCCCTTGCCTTCACCGCTACATTGTATGGGGTAGCCAGCGCCAACTTGATTTTCCTGCCCATTGCCTCGAAGATCAAAGCCCGGGGTGAGCTGGAAGTCCATACAATGGAGCTGCTAATGCACGGAATCATTGCTATACAAAACGGTGAGAACCCTCAGCTCGTTCAGCGAAAGCTAAGCCTGTTTGACCGCACCAGCGGTACAGACAGCCGCAGTCGTCCTATCGCCAAGGCTGAGGAGGGCTTCCATGAGAGTGCGAATTAGAGACAAAAAGACGTCTTCTGCAAATGATAGTAGAGACCGCTGGCTGATTACCTATGCGGACCTTATCACCCTGCTTCTGATTTTCTTCGTCATTATGTATGCCATGAGTCGGCTGGACGCGAGTAAATACGAAGTCGTCTCACAGTCCATCCAGGGGACATTCCGCTCTGCGGATTCCATCCTGGAGCAAGGCTCGGGGATTACTGGTACTGCAGATGTGAATACCAGCAAGAACCCTCCTGCAGCGCAGGAGGGCGAGGGTAATGGACCTGGCAATGACGGTCAAGCTGTGAGCGGTGAGGAGCCTGGCTCTGAAGTGATGACCGAACGCGAGCTCGCTTTTCGGCAGCAGGAACAAGAACTAATGGACCTTATGGGCATGATCCAGGAATACATCACAGAGAATCAATTGGAGGACCAGGTCTTCGTGGCCGACGAGCCACGCGGTATATCCATCACGCTTAGTGACCGATTCCTGTTCGATATCGGCCAAGCCTCTCTCAAGTCAGGCTCAGCGCCTACACTGGATAAGCTCGCCAGCCTGTTCCGCAACCTGAATACACCGATTAGCATTGAGGGACACACCGACAACATTCCCGTGGGCTCCGGCTCCGCTTACCGTGATAACTGGGATTTGTCTGGTGCGCGTGCCTTATCCGTACTGCGCTTCTTCATTGAACGCAGGCAGCTGGACCCTAAGCATTTCCAATATGCTGGTTATGCCGATACACGTCCCGCTGGCGATAATTCTACTCAGGCTGGGCGGCAGAAGAATCGCCGGGTTGAGATCACCGTGCTTCGTCAGCTGCAACAATAACGACAGGTAGTAGCCACTTCATATGCAATCCCCGACAAGTCCTGTGACTCATCACAAGGCTTGTCGGGGATTTTTTTAGATAGTCAACATATTGCTGTCTTCAGCCCTTGATGCCGGCTTCGTTGGGCCTCAGGATGGTGGCGCCAAGTATAATCAGTATAATTGCCATACAACCCAGAATGGCCAGCGGGACCATAATATCCGCCCATTGCCCACCTGCAGCCATCGTCTCAATCGCCTGAATAGCCCATTTTTGCGGCATAAAGTTGGCTAGCTTTTGCAGGAAATCCGGCATGATCGAGATGGGCCAGAAGCAGCCTCCCAGCATGCAGGTAGGTGACACAATAAGCGGATTCAGCATGCCTGCATTGGTCTGATTACGGATCATTCCAGCTACCGTGCTGGATAATCCCAGAGCCACAATAGTAAAGAACATCAGTATCACAAAATGGGGCAGCAGAGGAACGCCATGGTCAAATCCGAATATACCACGCGTCACTCCCAAAATAAGCAGGATCTGAATACAGCCTACCGCGAGGCTACCCATAAAATAACCCAAGGTAATCTCTGCTGAGCTTACCGGAGCCATGTACATTCTCGCCAGCATATGTGAATTGCGGTCCCTCGTCATGAGCGTCACGGCGCTGGTCACCAATCCGAGCAGGAATAACAGCATAAAACCTGTGCCATTGCGCAGACCCGCCTTCGGATACAGATCCTCGTCTGTCGTTGAAGCTGTGATCGCTGGTGTCAGCTCTCTTGCAAGCCAACTCTGAATCGCAGGCTCACGACGCTCTGGCGGCAGAGACTGCAGCATAGCCATGGTATGGCTCATGCGCTGGATGGCGCTCTCCAGCGTAGCCTTGACAGCATACCCAGATTCACTAACGGCAATCTCATAAAATTCAACTGAGGGAGCCGTCCCTGATCTCAGCTCTGCCGAGAATGACTCAGGGACTCGAATGCCAATGACCGCACGTTTATCCGTCACAGCCTTGCGCAATGCATCCATCTCAGTCATCTCCATCATCTCTATTCCATCCATGGATTGCAGTTCACCACGGATCACCGTCGCCTCTGCTCCTTCATCCTGCATCATGAAAGCAACCCGCGGCGGCTCATCCTGTATCCCTCCCAATAGCACGTAGGTCAATGATACTACTACAGAGGGGAGCAACAGTAAGCCTAGCATGCTGTTACGCGTGCCTATCGTTCTCTTTATGACATTCCAGGCTATTGCAGCTATAATCGGGATATTCATCGATAGCCCACCTTCTTGTACATCATTCCAGTGATCAATAGCAGTCCAAGTGCTATTGCGCATAAAGTGCAGATGGATGGCCAGATCTGAGCTGGCTCCCCATTCTGTATCAGTAACAGCATTCCTTCCATCCCCCAGTAATTAACAGTCCCCTTACCAATAACGTTCAACCAGCCGGGTAATTGCGGAGTCATCCCGCCACTGATAAACGTCATAACAACAATCATCATGCTAATTACCGTCGAAGCTACTGAAGGTGCTGTAATGCTGAAGGTCAGAATCACGGCCATACACATCGAGATGAATATGACCAGCATACAGATTATAGCCAGCAGCCACGGATGGCTTCCCCAGTTCACCCCGAAGATCCAACGAGTCGCCATGATGATGAACAGCACCTGTACCATCGAGACAAGCATATTCCCCAGAATTTTCCCAAAGAAAATATGGTTACCACGAATCGGGGCAGCATACATCCGTGCCAGCGTTCCGAAGCTCTTCTCATTATTCAGGCTGTGACTGACAGTCATCCCACAGTAGAGCATGAACATGATCAGCATGGAGACTGCATAGAATTGAAAGGCTGTATAGCTGCCATGCTTCCCAAGCTTACCAGGCTTCAGCAAGCCCTCACTGGCTCCATGGCTATACCACTGCTCCCATGTTCCTGCTTGTGGAGGAGTGTGCATCATAATCATCGTTACTGCCTGGCCTGTATTGACTTGTTTCACGAAATTATTAAATAACGATTCTGCTACCATATTCCTCATAGCATCTCTACCACGGATGAGTTCAAGCCTAGTCTGCCCTCCCGTAACAATCCGCTGCTCGAAATCAGCCGGGACAACGACCGCAAAATCAGCCTCACCACTGCGAAGCATCCTTTGTGCTTCCTCACGGCTCTCCGCATTGAAGGAATTGAGTAGCTCATCAAGGGATGGCCAGCTTATAAAGCTGTTCCATATCTGTTGTTCATCCGCCTTCCCCTGCTGTACAATTGCCACCTTCATGGGTGTCCAATTCAATTCCTGCCTCCCTTCAAAAACAGATGACAGAGACGTTCCCAATATAAAGATCAGCAGGATCGGCAGCAGAAATTGATTCAACAGCACCGTTTTTATCCGCAGCATGCGTTTTAACTCGAACCAAGCAATCGTCAGCACCACATCACCTCCTTAATCCCGCAACAATCGTCCGGTCAATTGCAGGAACAGGGACTCCAGATTGGGTTCCACGCAGACAAGGGAGAGAATAACGACCTCATGCCTGCCACAAATAAACAGTACATCTTGCAGGCAGCCCTGAGCGGAGGGCAGCGCAATCTCGACACGACCGTTCTCTTCAGCAACACGGGCTATGCGCGGATGCTGCTGCAGTTCTTCCCACGCTGCTTGCTTCCAGCCCGATACCTCCAATATGATCTTCTCTTCCCGGAACACGCGCTCCTTCAGCTCTTGCTCCGTGCCGCATGCAATGATATGGCCTTTGTCCATAATGGCTACCCGGTCACTGATCGCTGCGACCTCCTCCATGTAATGACTCGTATAGATGATGGTCGAGCCCATCTGGTTCAAGCTGCGTACTGACTCCAGAATATGATTGCGGGACTGCGGATCAATTCCCACGGTGGGTTCATCCATGATGATGATCTGGGGACGATGCATGATGGCACAGGCGATATTCAGCCTGCGTTTCATACCGCCTGAGAAGGTCGATGGCAGCTCGCGGGCATGCTTTTCTAGACCCACGAATTCCAGCGCCTCAAGTACTCGCTCATTCAGAAGCTGACCTTTTAGTCCATATAACCGTCCGAAAAAGCGAATATTATCGGCAGCACTTACCTGCTCATAGACAGCAATATCCTGCGGCACAAGACCAATATGGCGTTTGATCTCCCGTGCATGGGATTGGACAGAACGTCCATCCACCCGAATGTCTCCTCCGTCGAGAGGCAGCAGACCCAGGATCATGTTGATCGTGGTGCTTTTTCCAGCACCATTAGGACCTAGCAAGCCCACAATCTCCCCTTTATCTATGCTCAGATTCAAGTGATCGACAGACAGCTTGGGTCCGTAACGCTTGATGACATCCTTAAGCTCTATATAAGCCATGGGCTTCCTCTCCTCTTTTGTGATTCATTTATGCAGCCTGTTATCCATTCAGAGTGCGTCTGCCATTTAGGGTATTTCTATTTGTCAGAATCCTTCTGGCATCACACATGGTTATCTGATTGCACTCGCCATCACTTCTACTTCATATTTTACCTGCCTGAGACCTTCTCGTAAGGTAACTGAGGTCACGACCTTCGGATGACTTAAGTCACCTCAGTCGTCCACACGGCCTGTGATATAATATAGCAAGCATGTAAAGAATTCCAGCAAACAGGCAGACACTATATTCCTCAAAGCGGAGCTTCGGAGGAGAAATGGAGCAGACCCGGATGAAATCCATACGCCATAATCTATGGCCCTTGCGCTACGGTCTCATTATCGGACCAGGCTTGCTTGGCATGTATGCTCAAGGGGTAGCATTGAATGATACATATATGCTTCATTTCTTCTCTTTTCTGGCCTTGGCCGTCATCAGCGATAGTCTGCGTCCCGGACGTGCCATGATAGCTAGCTGCGGATTGGAGCTGTTGTGCGCTACTTGGCTAAGCTGGTATTACGGTGGTGTATGGTTTGTTCCGGCCTTGTCGACCATGACCCGATACATGGCGTTTCCGAGTAGAAAGTCACGATACCTCATGTTACTGGGTCATCTTGTATTCCTGATCTGGTCCGCACAGACCTTGCCAGTGCTTCATCAAGGCTTGCTGTTTATCCTCTATGCCGCAGGAGCGTTTCTGCTTCACCGATTGTATCGGACGACGGAGGACAGACGGCTTACAGACCAGCTATACGATGAGCTACGCAAAAAAAATTACGAGCTGAATGATGTTCGCAGCCAGTTGCTTCAATATGCAGGTCAGGTTGAATTCATCGCCCAGATGGAGGAGCGCACCCGCATTTCCAGACATCTGCATGATGATATTGGGCATCGGCTCATTCGAACCAAGCTGTTATCCGAGGCTGCCCTTCAAGTAGCCCCGAAGGATGCCACCAAAGGATTGGAGCTGCTAAGACAGATCCGGGATGAGCTTGCTTCCAGCATGGATAACATGCGACAGATCGTCAGACGGATTCATCCAGAGCCCAGATTCGAAGATGCATATTCTCTGCACTCCCTACTGGAGGAGACCGGAAGAGGTACCGGAATCCTTACACAGCTCATCATAGAAGGGACCGCCCTTCCCTTATACCCGAGCCTACGAATCGTTCTGTATCAGAACGCACGTGAGGCGATTACCAATGCATTGCGCCACGGGCAAGCTACCGAGATTATAATCAGACTGCACTATGCCCGGCATGAGGTTACTATGGTAGTCAGCAATAATGGCACGCTTCCTGCGGAAGGCATGCACTCCAAGGGGCTAGGTATGACAGGAATGCTGGAGCGGACCTCGATCATAGGAGGAGAGGTCACCGTTCACTGCAAGGATACTCCGTATACGGTAATCACCCGCTTGCCTGCCAGCTACGCTGAACAGCAAGATTTCTATGAGTCTACTTCACAGCAAGGAGGATAAGCGATGATTCAGGTAATGATTGTGGATGATGATCCTCTCATTTGTGAGAGTATGAAGATGATTCTGGGGCTGAATGAGCATATCCAGGTGACAGGGACAGCTGCAAATGGATTGGAGGCCGTAAGCTTGGTCAGGAGCGGAGTTCCAGCTGATGTGGTATTGATGGACATCCGTATGCCAGGCTGTGACGGTGTGGAGGGGACTCGCCTTATGAAGGAGGTTGCCCCAGATAGCAAGGTGCTGATCCTGACAACCTTTGACGATGATGAATTCATTATTGAAGCGCTACGGAACGGTGCCCGCGGATATTTGCTCAAAAATATCTCACCAGAACGGATCATCCAGGGAATTCGGACGGTGCATGATGGAGATATGCTCATTCACCCTGACATCGCCCGCAAGCTTACGGAGCTGCTGAGAACGCCATCCCCGGCACACCACGGGCAAAGTATGGAATGGTCAACCGAATATGGACTGACGCCAACAGAGGACCAGGTGGTTGCCCTAATTGCCGAAGGAATGACCAATAAAGAGATTGCACAGCATCTCTACCTAAGCGAAGGAACTATCAAAAATTATGTCACTGATATTCTGGGCAAGCTACATCTGCGCGACCGAACCCAGATTGCCATTATGTATTGGAAACAACAGCAGTCAAGATGACAATTGCTTGCTATATGCTTTAGAGCTCACAGCCCTCATACGACTATTTTTGGGGACAAAAATAAGCTGATCAATGTAGGAATATGTCCTAGACTGATCAGCTTATTCATTATACATAGGTCTCCTAGGATTTCGCCGCTCGCTGCTCGCCTCTCTCTGGCAAGGAAGCTGTGCTGGTCTTCCCCTTGCGCCGAGCCCCCTTCTTTATGCCAAGCAGCTGAAGGACGGACATTTGTCTCCCCGATACAGCCCAGCCTGCTGACTCATCAGGCGCTAGCACCAACCCGAGCTGATGATGATCTCCCTCATACAGCGCACGCTGCAGGAACTTGCTCTCCCCCTGAAGATTCCGTATCTCCAGCTTACAGAACGCAGCATTCAAACGAAGCGCCCGGTGCAGCTCCTCCTTCGAGTGAATCAAAATCCCATTGACCTTATAGATCGACTCTCCCGCCTGTATGCCCAAACTTTCAGCAGGGCTGCCTGGTAACACGGCCAGAACACGCAAGCCTTCCTCGGGATGTACGAACAGGGGAGGTGCATTCCGCTCCTCATAGCTGTCGTACCAGAATAAAGCCTCATGTGCAAGGAAAGCGAACAACGCCGCGACGATCATGAATGGGCTCCACCAAGCAGCAATCAAGCTCAGACCTAACAGCAGGACACTGTAAAGGACCAGTCGCCGGGAGGCCATTCCCGTCTTTTGCCGCGGTAAGAAGCCTGTGGTCATACCGCTATAGCCCATCATTACTGGAAGAGCAGCCAGCATATACAGCCCCTCTCCTCCCAACAAGGTAGGCCAAGGCAGGGACAGACCGTCAGTCACAGGCACCAACAGCAGCAGCGGGACAGGCCAGTAGCTTTGCATGAGATAGCCGCCCACCAATCTGCCACGCTTCCCTTCCATGAATACAGGTGTGGCATCCCTGCCCCGCCGCCAAGCAACCAACAACGCCTCAGCACCATGCAACAGGGCTACAATGATCAGCAAGGCCACCATATCGAGCTCACGGATAGTCTGTACGACGAGTCCCAGCCAACCATCGGCAAGCCACTCTCCGGTCCAGAGTAATATGGCTTGGGCGACGCCCAATAATCCGACGGCATAAGCGAAGCACAGATATCGGATACGGAATAGCATCAGAATAGCAACGGTCACCCATAAGCATACGATCCCGGCTCCCGTTAAATGAATACCAATGAACATACCGAGAAGACTCACAAGTACTCCTGCACCCAATCCTGCAATGACCGTCTCCCAGGTCTGTCTCACCCAGCTATGCAGTCTGGTATGAAGCAGCCTCCGCTCCAACTGGATCTGGCGCCGATAGGCAAGTGCTACAAGCAGAATCGCAATATAGTAAAAAGGCTGCGCCAGCAGTTGAATAACCCCATACAGCAAGCTCCAGCCCCATGGTATAATCCCTTCCAATATCCTTCACTCCTTCCTGCCCATGATCAAGTACGCCATGCAGGGTTATGTAAGAACAAAATCTTGCATTATATATTCAAAATCGGCACCGCTATTAGGAGCGTGCGTTTCCTACACTATAGTAGCAGCTATTTCTGCCATTAGGCAGAAATTCAAAGCCAAAGCCACGGATAACTTACAACTCCATCATCTTAGAAAAAGGAGGCTGTCTCCAGCCTCCTTCAGCCCTACTTTTATTTCGACACGGAGCTAGCGATCTCCTTCCGAATCTGTTCGATTCCCTTCAGCAGCTGCGTGTCATTCTTCGGATCACGTATATTCTCAATCAATTTGGCTTCCAATTGCGCAGCCGTCTTGGCATCAACGACTCCATTAACCGCAATGCCCTCCTTCTTCTGGAAGGATCTCACGGCCTCTTCCGTCGCTTTGTCAAAATAGCCGTCCTCACGACCCGGGTCATAGCCGAGTCCTTCCAGCATAATCTGAGCACTCTTGACGTCGGAGCTGTTCGAATTGTACTTCAGGGTGTTCTCCTTGTTAATCGGAGCAACCGAGAAGTACTCCGGCTGAGCTACAGCAATATCTGGCTCAATACCCTTCTGGTGAATCCAGCTTCCATCTGGCGTCAACCATTTCGCAATGGTAATCTTCAGTAGGCTTCCGTCTCCCATTTGCTTATCGTAGCTGGTCTGTACGGTCCCCTTTCCGAAGGAATGCTCTCCAATCAAGGTCGCACCTGCCGATTGCTGCAGGGCACCGGCCAGAATCTCGGAAGCGCTGGCGCTACCTTTATTCATCAGCACGGTCACCGGATAAGGCTTGCTGGAGCCTTTGGAGAGCTCCTTCTCCCGCTTCTGGTTCTTGTCTTCCACCTGAACGATGACTTTGCCTTTCGGAACGAATTGCTGAGCAATATCAATAACGACAGACAAGACACCGCCCGGATTGTTACGCACATCAATAACGAGTCCATTGATATTCTGTTTCTCCAGCTTCGCAAGCTCTTCCTTGAAGCGGTCAGCTGTATTTAGCGAGAATTGGGTAATCGTAATGACACCTATGCCATCATTCTCCATATGTGAAGAGACGGTCTCCAGGTCAATATCGTCACGGACGAGCTTATATTCCATTGGCTCTGCCGTGCCTTCACGCTTGATCTGAATCTTGGCTTCGCTACCCTTCGGTCCCCGAATCTTGGATACCGCCTCATTCAGATCAAGTCCCTCCAGCGATTCACCATTTACAGACAGAATCACATCCTTGGCCCGCAGTCCTGCTTTCTCTGCTGGTGATCCTTTGATGGGGGACACAATGACGACATTTCCATTCTCGGATGAGACCTCTGCCCCGATGCCTGAGAACGAACCCTCAATGGATTCCTCGAATTGCTGAGCAGTCTCTTTTCCCATATATGAAGAATAGGGATCTCCCAACGCATCCATCATCCCCTTGATGGCTCCATCCACCAGCTTCGTGCGGTCAACATCCTGATAGTATTGGCCTTGGATCAGATCCAGCGCGGTTTCTATTTTCTTCAGATCGTTCTTGGAGGAGGCGCTGCCTGTGACGCTAGCCAGCAATCCCTCACCTGTTACTGCGCTTGGGATGGCTGCGCCTGTATAAGCGAACGTCAGCAAACTGCCGCCAAGAAGTCCGATCACCATTAGCATAAGTGCCGTGCCCTTCTTCATCATTTACCTGCTCACCGCCTTTGTATATTTTCACCATAGCTCCAGTATGGGCAACTCATTTTGCCATTATCCACCTGTCATTTTGCCACATAACCCGATAAAGGCTCTGCAGGCGCTATGCAACAGGACCCAGCTACCCACATGGTTCACTTTCATATTATCGCTTGTTCAGCGCAGGATATCAAACACGAAACCCTATTCATATCCAGATCAGACATGAATAGGGCTGCTACTAGTGCTTGTAATGGTTCATATGAACTTACAGGTATTTATTCGGATTCACCGGAACGTTATTCTCACGGACTTCAAAGTGGAGGTGAGGACCAGTGGAGTTCCCCGTAGAGCCGACCTCGGCAATTTTTTGACCACGCTTGACGGTCTGCCCATTGCTAACCTTGATTCCACCATTACGGATATGCCCGTAAAGGGTCCATAGCCCGTCGCCATGATCAATGATGACCGCATTGCCATATCCACTCCACCATTCCGCCAGGATGACTACACCATCCTCAGCAGCATAAATCGGCGAGCCCTGAGGCGCAGCCATATCGATTCCCGTATGCATCTTCCCTCTTACGCCCGTAATCGGATGGGTTCGCGGACCGAAGCCGGAGGACATACGATAGCTGCCAATCGGCATGCCCATAATGCCGCTGCCACCGGAGAAGCTGGCCGGAGCCGTAGAGGCCGATCTTCTGGCTGCTGCCTTACGTGCTGCCGCTGCACGCGCAGCCTGCTCCGCCTTCAGCTTGTTCTTCTGCTGAATGAGCGTAGAACGCTTGCTAGCCAGCTCCACGAGCATCTCATTTGCCTCGTCCGAGATATCACCTGCTGCGATGATCTGATCATCATAGCCAGCAATCAGCCGTTGCTTCTCCTGCTCCTTCGCATCCAGCTCTTTCCGTGCATTCTGCTTGATCTCGTACAAGCTCTTTGCATAAGCATATTGCGAATCGAGCTGTTGCTTCTTGGATACTACCAGAGCCTTGTCCTTCTTGTGCTCATCGAGCAGGAACTGATCCTGGTCCACGATGGTCTTGATCGAATCCACACGGGTTAAGAAATCATTGAAATTCGTTGAAGATAGCAGTACATCCAGGTAGGACACGGTGCCGTCGGTATACATCAGACGTACCCGCGTCTCCAGCGTCTTCTCCCGAGCACCAATCCGATTCGTTGCTTCTTCAAGCTCCTTCTTCGTCTGGCGCAGGCTTTCCTCCGTGTTCTCAATATCGAGTGCTACACGGGCCAATTGGTTACTGACATCCTCAATCTGCTGCATGACAATCTCAAGGGTCTTAATGGTCTTGTTCTTGTAATGCTCAGCTTCTACTTTGTCAGCCTCTGCCTGCTGTTGCTGCTTCTTGAATGACTGGGACTGACTATCCAGCTTATTAATTTCCCTGTTGACTTCCGACAGACTCTTGGCTTGTCCCTGTCCGGGCTGAAAGATCACGGCAGTCAGCAATGCGGCAGCCAATACAGTAACTGTTTTTTTCAACTTGCACTCCCCATCCTTTGTTCCAATATGAAGCCGGGATTCCCCGCTTGATCGTTACCCAGCAAGTCAGGCGATCTGAATCATGACATCCTATTTTCCAGTAGCTATACCTTAAGAAATTTACGGATGGACAGTGTACTGCCCAGTATGCCTACAAGTACTCCAAGTATCGTCAGCAGCCCTGCAAGCTGAATCCAGATATCTCCAAGTGGCAACAGCTTGATCATGGAGAGCGACAAGTCATTCGCAAGGCCTGCTTCAAGTCGATTATAGCCAATGAACAGCGCTGCAATCGTAACCAGCGAGCCAATTATTCCAATTAATGCACCCTCGATAAAGAAGGGCCAGCGTATGAAGAAATTCGTGGCTCCCACCAGCTTCATAATGCTGATCTCACGGCGACGTGCCAAAATGGTAACTCGAATCGTGTTAGAGATCAGGAACATGGACATGAGCCCAAGTCCGGCTACGAAGATGAAGCCAACATTACGGATCAGTCGAGTAATCTTGAACAGGGTCTCTACTGTTCCCTCACCGTACTTTACTTTCAGGATCGGTTTCTCCGCATATTGATCGTTCAGTGCCTGGATTTTCTCTGATACGAATGGAACCGTAGTTGGCTCTACAACCTCTACGATGATTTTATCAGGGAGTGGGTTGTTATCTTTATCAAAACCCTCTAGCAATTCCTTGCCGCTCTCGCCCATGTCTGTACGAAGTTCCTCCAAGCCTTGCTCCTTGGGAACATACGTAGTCTTGCTTACTTCTGGCATTTTGCCGATTTCCGTCATCAGTTGATCCTTCATCGGCTGTTCTACGTTCAATTCCAAAAATACATTGATGCGTACCTGACTGTCGGCTTCATCCACCAGCGAGTTCACGTTAAGCACCAGCATAATAAAGACTCCCAAAATAAACAGGGAAACAACGATCGAGGTAACGGACGCCACTGACATCCATCCATTGCGGAATATGTTCTTGAACCCTTCCCGCATATGTCGCAAGAAGGTGTTAAAAGTCATATCCGTATTCTCCTCTCACCTGATCTCGCACAATGTTGCCATCCTCAATGGCAATGACACGCTTACGCATGGAATTCACAATATCCTTATTGTGGGTAGCCATAATAATGGTGGTACCCCGGAAATTAATCTCGTCCAGCAACTGCATAATTCCCCATGAGGTCTCGGGATCAAGGTTGCCTGTCGGCTCATCCGCGATAATCACAGATGGATTATTCACAATGGCACGGGCAATCGCAATCCGCTGCTGTTCCCCACCAGATAGCTGGGAAGGCTCACGATCTGCCTTGCTCTTCAACCCTACCAGTTCCAGCACCTCAGGAACACGCTTGCGAATGAGACGATTGGGTGCTTCGATAACTTCCATGGCAAAAGCTACATTTTCATAGGCTGTCAGTGAAGGTAGCAATCTGAAATCCTGAAAGATGACTCCGATATTGCGGCGAACATAAGGAATCTTACGTTGCTTAAGCTTACCGATATTAAAACCATTTACGGATATTTGGCCTTTGGTAGGTGCTTCTTCTCTATAAATCAGCTTCATGAATGTTGACTTCCCGGCGCCGGATGGGCCAACCAGGTATACAAATTCATTGCGGTCAATTTTCACAGAGACGCCCTTAAGTGCGTGGGTTCCATTCTGGTAGGTCTTCCACACGTCCTGCATTTCTATCACTCTATCACTTCCCGATGCTTGTATTTCATACTCAACTCATAATATTTCGACATATTCATGCCAATTCCTTTGCAATGGCCCAAATTTCACCACGTTATTCATTATTGTAACAAATTCGTTACCTCTTGAGTACCTGTAATCCTCAATTTCATACAAGCATCGTATGGGATAACAAATAAAAGCACGCATATACATGGATGGAATGCGCAATTTGCCCGAATAGATCCCTGATTAGGAGAGAGCTTGGCTATGAAAAAAACCCACATCACGCTGATTGTATTGTTGACTGCATTATTGGCTGGCTGCATGACGTATGGGGGGCTGCATCTGTATGCAGATCGCTCTGCCTTGCCGCAAGATACGAGAATAGGAGGACTACAGCTCGGAGGGATGGACCGACAACAGGCAGTACAGCTCGTTCAGGCAAAATTGAAGGAATTGGAGCAGCTTCCCCTTCATCTGGAGGATGATGAGCAAGCTGTTGACATGAAGCTGACGCTGGGTACAGTAGGTGTATCCTATCATGCCGATGCTTTTTTCACCGCGGTCGAGAAGCTGGGCCAAGGGCATCTATGGGAAAGGGTGCAAGCACGACGATCCTTCGGTGCATCCTGGGATATTGACGTGCATATGGAGCCGGAGACATTGAACACACTGCTGGACCAGGACTGGGAGGAGCGTCGCTATGGTCATCCGGTCGATGCTGTACGGCAAATCACCAGTAATGATGAGGTCCGTTATATTCCTGAAAAATCGGTCTATCGGCTGGACCGTACCCGTCTGATCCGGGAGCTCGGACAGCAGTTGCCCAGAGATTTCAAGGTGCTGGATCATGCCGATATCAAGGAGCTATCGCTGAAGCTGCCACTCAGCCGCCTGGAGCCGAAGCGTACTGTTGAGAGCCTGAAGCAGGAAGGCATAGAGCGAAGAATTGTGCAGTTCTCCACTTCGCTGGGCAGCAGCTCCACAGGGCGGGTCCATAATGTGCAGGCTGCAGCCAAGACGGTGGACGGCATGATACTTCGGCCAGATGAGGTATTTGACTATGCCAAGGTTATTGCTGATGCCGAGAGCAAATACGGCTTCCGCGAAGCGCCTGTCATTGTAAGCGGCCGATTAGAGCCGGGGATTGGCGGCGGAATCTGTCAGGTATCCAGCACTCTGTATCATGCGGCTCTGCAGACCGGACTAAATATTGTCGAACGACGCAATCATTCTCTTCCCGTCAGCTACTTGCCTAGGGGGCAGGATGCAACCTTTGCCACCGGGTCTATCAATTTCCGCTTCAAGAACAATACAGGCAAGCATCTACTTCTGCGGGCAAACGTAGAGTCTGGACAGCTCGTCGTCAAATTTTTCGGCACCTTTCCAAAAGAAATAACCTATCAGATCGAGTCCAAGACTGTAAGCACCATTTCCATTCCTGATAGCTATGTGCAGAACAACTCTCTCCTGCCCGGACAGTCTCAGGTGCTGATCCCCGGCAAACCAGGCTATGTAGTAGAGACCTATCGTACCAAGCTTGTTCATGGGAAGACGGTTGAACGCGAGACGATCTCCCGCGACACCTATAGAGCCCAGAAAAGAGTCATTGCCCGGAACAGTCACGCCTCCAAAGGGACACCTCGCTTGGAAGAGCCACGAACGGAAGAGGCTCCTCTGGTGGAAGATGGTGTACGAAGCCAGCAATAAAGTATTGCTGCTGGATAGACTGGTAATTGGCCGAATTACCAATGGCCCCTGAATATATGAAAACCTCCCTAACCACACGAAGTTGGCTAGGGAGGCTTGTTGTTGTATCAGAATGAAGCAATGTAGTTTCCTGTCCTCAACGGATCAGGACCATATTCTTCATAGCTTCTCTGGAATTATTGCTCTTCACAGCTTATTGCTCTTCAAAGCTGTCTGTAGTTACATCAGCCTCTGTATCATCAGGGGCATTTCCATCCTCGTCCAATACTATAATTGTCAGATGCTCACTCTCATTGCCGTCAGCATCTTCCGCATACACGGTCAGCTCAACCCCCTCAGACTGTGTGGCTACGGGTACACTGAAGCTTCCGTCTGGTCTGGCTGAAACGCTAGAGAGCAGCGTATTGTTGGAGTAGACGCTAATGATACTGCCTGCTTCAGCAATACCCTGAACAGTGCTGTCGCCAGCCTTGACAGGATCAACAGATGGTGCAGGTACCGAAGATTCATCAGCCGTATCCTCTCCAGCCGCATTGTCTTCTGTATTTTCAGGTGTCGTTGCATCATCCGTTGTCTCAGTCTCATCTACTGTATCCTCTGGGGCTGTTGTATCCTCGGAGTCTACTTCCGTCGCTGGTGTCTCCTCCTCTTCAGGAGTTGTTACCACACCGGAATTGCCTTCGCTATAAGTATCATCAATTACACCTGTGCTTGATCCACCAGGGGTTACTGTGTTGCTCCCGTCCAGATTGAAACCGGATGCAGCATCGATAATAACGATGGCCTCAGCACGCGTCAAGTCTTTGGTAGGCTGGAAGGTGCCATCTGGATATCCGCTCATGGCATCCTGGCTGATGGCAGCTGCTACGCTTGCTCTACTCCATGTAGCGATATCTTCATAATCAGAGAATCTTGTCAGGCTTGAGGCTGTACCTGGCGCCCAGCCAGTAGCCTTGGCAAGAATAGCTGCTGCTTCCTGACGAGTAACCGCTGCATTAGGCTTGATTGTCCGATCTGCGTAGCCACCGATGAAGCCAGCATTAACTGCTTTCATCATCGCGTCATAAGCCCAGTGACTGGAAGGCAGATCCGTGAACCCGGAGCCGTAAGTATCATCAGTGACTGCTGCATCCGCACCTGTCACCACGAAATTACGATTCACCAGTGAGATGAACTCAGCACGTGTAATTGTCAAATCTGGCTTCAGTGTACCGTCAGCATACCCGCTCAGGTAGCCTGTGGCTGCCCAGCGCTGCAACTGATCCCCTGCCCAGTGGTTGGACAGATTCTCGGTTGCCGCAGAAGCGCTCCCAAATGCACTGAATAATAGACCTGCTCCCAATGTACCCGCCAACACTTTACGAACTTGCTTATGTTTATTGCTCATATAATTGCTTCAGCCTCCTTTTAGATGTGCCTGTGACATGCAATCATGTTCACAAGTCCTTGAAAAACGAAGTGATTTGCCTCTGAGGGCAATGTCGCCGGATGAACCGCCGCTGTAAATTACTTAAAACAATTTACCAGAAAATTAAACGATGGGAAGCAAAATTCTTTAAAATGATCCCAAATAACCAATTGTTATCACGACAGAATTTCTCCATTGCGCTATAGTAAATTGGACACAAAAAACCATCAAAAAGGCGGTTAAGATCATGGCGCTTATTCAATGTCAGTTTTATTCCGAGACACTGGGGCTGAGCACTTCCATGCGTGTCATCCTGCCACAACAGACCACATCACAGATCGGGATGCACAATACACTGGGGCTCGGCCCCCACCCCGTTCTATACCTCTTGCACGGACTCTCAGACGATGATTCCATCTGGGTCCGTCGTACTTCCATCGAACGATATGTAGCTTCGCTGGGACTTGCCGTAGTCATGCCTCAGGTACACCGTAGCTTCTACGCAGATATGTCCGAGGGAGGAGCCTACTGGAGCTTTATCAGTGAAGAGTTGCCTATGTTGGCGCGCTCCTTTTTCCCACTCTCTGCCGACCGTGAGGACAACTTCGTAGCTGGTCTGTCTATGGGCGGCTATGGCGCCTTCAAGCTGGCCCTGCGCAAGCCGGAGCAATTCAAGGCCGCAGCTAGCTTATCCGGGGCACTCGATATTGGGCTGACCAGAAGAGACCCTGCACTCCGTGTCATGTCCGAGTCGGAATGGCTGCGAATCTTCGGCCCTGATCCGTTGGAAGGCTCGGAGCATGATCTGCTTGAGCTACTGGGTCGACTGCAGCAATCCAATGCTCCGCGACCAATGCTCTATCAATGCTGCGGGACAGTGGACTTTTTATACCGTGAAAATATCAGCTTTAGAGATGCCTGCCAGCGGACTAATATTCCACTGACCTATGAGGAAGGTCCCAGTGGGCATGACTGGGGCTATTGGGACCAGCAAATTCAGCGAGTACTAGCCTGGCTACCGCTACGTAACAGAGTGAATAGCTAGGCTAGGCCTACATAGGACCTATGAACCATTATAGGACAGGTCATCATGGACCTAATGCAGAAGTAAATGTGGATAATGAAGCAACCATGTCTGGTTAAAAGAACTGTGACCTTAGTGAAAGAATAATTGAAACCATGAGCGAAAAAAACAGATCTCGGCCCTGGGCTAAGATCTGTTTTTCACTTTCCTTTTGGAACAAAATGAATTTCCATAACCATTTTCTATTGATCAATGTACATAATCAGGCTTATATTATTACAGTTGGTAAGATATATATCGATTATAATTACATTTAGTTATTCTGCATCACAAATGAGTAACGTATTGGAGATGACAAACATGGAATCTGGAAGTCAACCCAGCATGGATGAGATTGATCGACACATCATTGCTGTGCTCCACGAGCACGCCCGAATTTCTTACACAGACCTGGCGAAGGAGGTTGGACTATCACGGGTGGCTGTTCAGACACGAATACAATCCTTGATGGATAACGGTGTGATTGAACGCTTCACCGCCGTCATTAATCCTGAGAAGATCGGGATTACGGTATCGGCCTTTTTTAATGTGGAGGTAGAGCCCAAGTTCTTGCAGCAGGTAGCCGAGGTGCTCGCGGAGGAATCTGTCGTCACTAGCCTCTATCACATGACAGGACCAAGCAAGCTGCACATGCACGGACTGTTCAAAAATCATCAGGAGATGGAGAGGTTCCTCAAAGACAAGCTATACCCGCTACCAGGCATCACGGACGTGGACTGCCAGGTGCTTATTCATAGATACAAGAGCCGCATGGGAATGCGACTGTAAGGACCAAGGAGGATATCTCGTTTATGGGAACATCAGCAAAAAAATATTACGACCTATCTGCCGCCATGCTACGGACAGGGATTCTCGGCTACGGAGGCGGCCCTTCTGTCATTCCGTTAATCCGCTATGAGGCGGTAACACGCTATCAATGGATGAACGATGATGAGTTCGGAGAGACACTCGCGATTGCCAACGCCCTGCCTGGACCGATCGCAACCAAAATGGCAGCTTACCTGGGCTATCAGCAAAAAGGGGTGCTCGGCGCCATCATTGCCGTCATCGCTCATATTCTACCTAGCAGCATAGCCATGATTGCGCTGCTATCCATGGTACGTGTCCTTAGTACTTCACCTATCGTAGCTGGTATGATCGGAGCGGTCACACCTGTTATTGCCGTTATGCTCGGCACGATGGCTTATGAATTTGGCGAGAAGGCCATTAAGGGCCTCGGCAAATATATGGGGATCGGACTCTTTATTGTGTCACTGCTCATGCTGCAATGGATTAATATTCATCCAGGCATAGTCATCATTCTCTTCCTTGCTTACGGAGCCGTGCATTTCCGGCTAGTATCCAGACTGAAGGCACGTCGCCAGCAGAAAGGAGACTCCTCCTCATGATGGAATGGCTGCAAGTATTACTTGGATTTTTCATCTCAAATGTATTGGGTTATGGGGGTGGGCCTGCATCCATACCGCTGATCTATCAAGAGGTCGTAACCCACTATGGCTGGCTGGATGATAAGGAGTTCTCCAATATGCTAGCATTGGCCAATGCTCTGCCGGGTCCAATTGCTACGAAGATCGCTGCATTCGTCGGGTACGATGTAGCGGGCTGGATGGGCTTTATCATTGCACATGCAGCGACAATCATCCCCTCATGTGTAGCCCTCATCATCTTGCTGCGCATGATGGCCAAGCATCGGCAGTCCCCAGTTGTCAAAGGAATGACTCTGCTCGTTCAGCCTGTTATCGCGGTGATGATGGCAGTCGTGACTTGGCAAATGGGGAGCGAATCGCTTGCCTCCATCGGCATTTGGCAATCGCTTGGCATTGCCGCCATTGCCTTCTGGGCCATGAATATCCGCAAGATTCACCCGGCGCTTGTCATTGTAGCAGCTTTTGCCTACGGCGGACTCGTGCTCGGTCACCTACTGGTCTAAGCTAGCCTTACACAAAAAAGGTCGAAGACAAGCGCTCCTGGAGCCTGTCCTCGACCTTAATTTCTGTGTGCATCCCCTTCCATTGAAACGAATGCAATTGAAGCAAGTGTATCCATACTACCCGGGTAATTGCTATGGATCACAGTTAATCATTTATGAACCGGAAGCCACGTTACCTTGACGCAACCCAACCCATTCTTCTGTCGTCTTCAGCAACAGCTCGCTGCGACCAATCGCGTCACGGACCTGAGGCGTTGCTGTACCACCATACACATTCCGTGCATTCACGACAGCCTCAGGCTGCAGCACCGCATAGATCCGATCATCGAACAGCTCGGAGAACTGTTGGAACTCCTCTAGCGTCAGATCCAGCAGATACTTGTTGTTCTGAATGCAGTACAATACCGTCTTGCCGATCACCTCATGCGCCTGACGGAACGGAAGACCTTTATTCACCAGGAAGTCTGCAATGTCAGTCGCATTGGAGAAATCCTGATTCACTGCCTGCCGCATCCGCTGCTTGTTCACCTTCATCGTGGCGATCATTGGAGCGAATAGCTGCAGCGCCCCCTCCAGGGTGGCTACCGTATCGAACATTCCTTCCTTATCCTCCTGCATGTCCTTGTTGTAGGCAAGCGGTAAGGATTTCAGCACCGTCAACAGCCCCATCAGGTTGCCATATACACGGCCTGTCTTGCCGCGCACCAGCTCAGGAACATCCGGGTTCTTCTTCTGCGGCATGATGCTACTGCCTGTGCAGAAGGCATCATCCAGCTCCACGAAGCCGAACTCTGTGCTACTCCACAGCACCAACTCTTCGCTGAGACGAGACAAATGAGCCATAATCAGTGAGGCGCCCGCAAGGAATTCGACGATAAAATCACGATCACTTACTGCATCCAGACTATTCTCGTACACACCATCGAAGCCTAGCTGCTCAGCCACGAAATGCCGATCAATCGGGAAGGTCGTGCCCGCCAATGCCCCAGCACCGAGCGGCAGCACATTAATGCGCTTGTAGCTGTCCTTCAGACGATCAATATCACGTTCCAGCATGGAGACATACGCTAGCAAATGATGTGCGAACAGGATCGGCTGTGCACGCTGCAAGTGAGTGTAGCCTGGCACAATTGTGTCCAGGTTGTCCTTGGCCTGTGCAATCAGAGCCTCCTGTACGGCATGCAGCATACCGACCAGAGACACGACTCGGTTACGTAGGTACAGATGCATGTCTGTAGCAACCTGATCATTACGGCTGCGGCCTGTATGCAGCTTGCCGCCCACAGGTCCGACCTCTTCAATCAGATTCTTCTCGATGTTCATATGGATATCCTCGTCGGATACCGAGAACTCAATCTCTCCCTTGCGAATACGATGCAGCACCTTGTCCAGGCCCTGCTTGATCGTCTCTACATCCTCCTGTGGAATAATGCCGCATTTGCCCAGCATGGTCACATGCGCCAAGCTGCCTTGAATATCTTCCTCAGCCAATTGCTTATCGAAATTGATAGAGGCTGTGTACTCTTCCACCAGCTTGTTCGTCTGCTTGGTGAATCGGCCTCCCCATAGCTTGCTCATTGGTCAGTCTCCTTTTCTATAATGCGGGCCGCCCCTGTCTCCCGGACAAAGGCGGCCCGCTGGAATGTATGAAATTCAAGTACCTTGACCCGATTAAATGTGAGTATTGAGCCCGCTTTCCGCTAACGACGATGCTCCCCAGCCCATCCAACCGAATCAGATTCGGTCAAGGTACTATGCTCACTATGCTTACTTATTCTGTGTTACGCCGGAGTTCACTTTCAGACGCAGCGCGTTCAGACGGATAAAGCCTGTAGCATCGCCTTGGTCGTAAGCCTGCGTAGGATCAGCTTCCATCGTGGCGATATCCGGGTTATATAGACTCACAGGGCTCTTCACGCCTGCTCCGATGACATTGCCTTTATACAGCTTCACACGTACCGTACCTGTTACATTCTTTTGGCTCTCCGTGACCAATGCCTGCAGTGCGAGGCGCTCTGGTGCGAACCAGAAGCCGTTATACACCAAAGTAGCGTACTTGGTAATCAGGCTGTCACGCAGATTCATGACTTCACGGTCCATTGTGATGGATTCCATCTTGCGGTGGGCCGTGAACAGAATAGTACCGCCCGGCGTCTCATAGACACCACGGCTCTTCATGCCGACAAAACGGTTCTCGACCATATCAACACGACCAATGCCGTGCTTGCCGCCCAGCTCGTTCAGCTTCTCCATGACCTGGAGTGGGCTAAGACGCTCGCCGTTCAGGGCTACACAATCCCCCTTCTCGAACTCCAGCTCCAGATACTCGGACTCATCCGGCGCATCTTCTGGAGCATTGCTCAGAAGGAACATATCCTTATTTTCCGGGGCACTCGGATCGAACCAAGGGTCCTCCAGCACGCCGCTCTCATAGCTGATATGTAGCAGATTGCGGTCCATCGAATACGGCTTGGCTGCAGACGCAGTCACCGGAATGCCATGCTTCTCTGCATAGGCGATCATCTCGGCCCGGCCCGGGAACTGGTTGCGGAACTCCTCCAGACGCCAAGGCGCAATGACCTTGATATCTGGTGTAAGTGCTGCAGCGTTCAGCTCGAAGCGCACTTGGTCATTCCCTTTACCGGTAGCACCATGTGCAATGGCCGTAGCGCCCTCAGCAATGGCGATGTCGACCATCCGCTTGGCGATCAGCGGACGTGCAATACTGGTTCCGAGAAGGTATTGTCCCTCATAGAGGGCGCCAGCCTGAAACATCGGGTAGATAAAGTCACTTGCGAACTCATCTCTCAGGTCATCAATGTATACCTTGGATGCTCCGGTAGCCAGTGCCTTTTCCTCCAGCCCGTCAAGCTCATCCTTCTGGCCAATATCCGCCGTAAAAGCGATGATCTCTGCATCATAAGTTTCTTTCAGCCATTTCAAGATGACTGAAGTATCCAGACCGCCTGAATAGGCGAGTACGATTTTTTCCTTAGCCATGAATTAATAAATCCTCCCTGTAGATCATGTCATATGCTATTAAATAAGTGCTACATTATTAGCTGATCAAAATTAGCTCATCAAAGCGACGAGTAGTGCCTTCTGGGCATGAAGGCGATTCTCTGCTTCGTCAAAGATCACGGAATTCGGTCCGTCAATCACGCCCGCCGAGACTTCCTCTCCGCGATGCGCCGGCAGACAGTGCATGAACAGGTAATCCGGCTTGGCCAGCTTCACCAGCTCTTCATTGACCTGATAGTCTGCAAAAGCCAGCTCACGCTGCTTCTGCTCCTCCTCAAAGCCCATGCTCGCCCATACATCGGTATAGATGACATCCGCATCCTTCACAGCTGCTTGAACATCGGTAGTTACTTCTACACGACTTCCTGTGCCTGCAGCGATATCTTGGCTTTCCGCTACCACTTGTGCATCGGGTGCATAGCCTTCTGGACTGGCTACAGAGATGTGCATTCCCAGCTTGGCTGCGCCAATCATGAGTGAATGCGCCATATTGTTGCCGTCGCCGATATAAGCGACCTTCAGTCCCCTCAGCTTGCCCTTATGCTCATATACCGTCTGGTAGTCGGCCAGCACCTGACAAGGATGAGCCAGATCACTGAGTCCGTTAATGACTGGAATCGTCGAATACCGAGCCAGATCCACCACATTGTGATGTCCAAAGGTACGAATCATGATGCCATCCAGATAGCGGGACATGACCTGCGCCGTATCGCTAATCGTCTCCCCACGCCCCAATTGAATATCATTTTTGCTCAGGAACAAGGCGTGACCGCCCAATTGGTACATACCTACCTCGAAGGATACACGTGTACGAGTAGAGGATTTCTCAAAAATCAATCCCAGGGTCTTACCCTGCAAAGGCTGATAGACCTCTCCGTTCTTGTGCTTCTTCTTAATATCTACCGCAAGCTGAATCAGATATTCAATCTCCTCGGTAGTAAAGTCATTTAATTCTATAAAATCCCGACCTTTGAGGTCAAGCTTCATCTGCTCAGCTGTCTTACTCATTGATTACTCTCCTTTTCCAGTCCCTGAACGTGGCTGCTGATCAGTTCCGCCAGCATATCTACGCAGAGATCAATTTCGGCCTCCGTCACATACAGATTCGGAAGCAGCCGGATCACATTAGGCCCTGCTGTCACGAACAGTAGTCCCTTGCTTTGTCCAGCCAACACGATATCACCTACAGGACCTGCACATTCCATACCGATCAGCAAGCCCTTGCCACGAATCTCCTTCACAAAAGGAATGTCGGCGAAACGGCTTTCCAGCTTTTCCATGAGATAGGCGCCCATGCTCGCTGCACGCTTAGGCAGGTTCTCGGACACGATCGTCTCTACCGTCGCATTGACAGCCGCCATAGCTAGTGGCGTACCTCCAAACGTAGACCCGTGGCTGCCTGCGGTGAATGCCTCCTTGAGATACCCCTTGCCCAGCATAGCTCCCACGGAGAAGCCACTGCCGATGCCTTTGGCTACCGTGAAGATGTCTGGCTCGATACCATAATGCTCGAACGCGAATAGCTTGCCGGTTCTCCCCATTCCGGTCTGAATCTCATCAATGATCAACAGAAGTCCATGCTCCTTACAGAGCTTGACAATATGCTGTACGAATTCCGGCTGTACCGGATATACGCCACCCTCGGCTTGAATCATCTCCAGCATAATCGCCGCAGTATGCTCTCCGATTGCACCCTCCAGCACAGCGACATCATGAAGTGGAACACTCTTGAAGCCTGCTGGCAGTGGTGTAAAGCCCTCCTTCACCTTATCCTGCCCTGTAGCGGTCAGGGTAGCCAGTGTACGGCCATGGAAGGACTGCGTGAAGGTAATCACCTCATAGCGGCCGGTTCCCTTCACCTTCTGATGATAGCGGCGAGCCAGCTTGATGGCAGCCTCATTCGCCTCCGCTCCACTGTTGCAGAAGAAGACTGCATCTGCACAGCTGTTCGCCGTCAGCAGCGCTGCGGCTTGCTCCTGTCCCGGAATGTGGAACAGATTAGATACATGCCATAGCTCGTCGATCTGCTGCTTCAGCCGCTCTGCGACCACATCAGGAGCATGACCCAGGTTCGTTACAGCAAGGCCACACATGAAATCCAGATATTTCTTCCCTTGGTCATCCCAGAGCCAGCTTCCCTTCCCCTTGACCAAAGCAACAGGATATCTGGCATAGGTCGGAAATAACGAGCTCTCCTGCTTGCTATCCTTATTACTCAGCAATGGACTAGATGCATCTTGTCCCGACTGTGCGACTGCTGTATGTTCACCCTGACTCATTTTAATCACGCTCCTGTTCATATCATCAAAAATATCTCTTGGCTTATTGCCGTTTCCATTCGTTATATGCTCTTCAACTACATTCGAACGATTCGTGTCCCGATTCCATCGCCATGAAGCACACGGCTCAGTACATTTGGCTCACTACCATCAACGATGACCACTTCCCGCACCTTGCCCTGAATGCACGCAATTGCTGCACGCACCTTCGGGATCATGCCGCCATAGATTTCGCCTGTGGCAATCATGTCCTCAATCTCCTGGACCGTTACGGATGGCAACACCCGTTTGTCTCCGTCCACATTCTTCAAGATCCCCGGCACATCCGTGACCACGATCATGCGGGTTACCCCAAGATGGGAAGCTACTGCACCCGCGGCCGTATCTGCATTAATATTGTAACGCTGTCCCTGAGCATCAATTCCTACCGGGGCGATCACGGGCATATAGCCCATTCCGAGCACACCGCTTATAATCTCTACTTTGACATCGGTCACATCACCGACCCAACCGACCTCTGCATGATTATGAACGGGCTTGGCCTGAATCAGCAATCCATCAGAGCCGGACAAGCCCAGCGCTTGACCTCCATGGGTCAAAATCCTGCGCACGATCTGCTTGTTAATACTGCCCGCCAGCACCATTTCGACGACATCGAGCACATCCTCGGTCGTCTTGCGCAGTCCCTGCACGAATTCGGTAGGAATGCCGAGCTTAGCGAGGTTCTCGGAGATAGCTGGTCCACCGCCATGCACGATCACAGGCTGAACGCCTTGCTGCTGCAAGGATACCAGATCGTCAAAAAAGGAATCTGGCAGTGCCGCCAGGGTACTGCCTCCGCACTTCATTACAAACTGCTGCTCCATAACAGCCTCCCTCTACTTACATTGCACAATCCTTATATATCACAGATCCGTCCATCTGTACCTTGATCAGATCACATGTGAGTATAGAGCCGCTACAAGCAGGGAGCCCTGTCGACCGCTGTTAAGCTTGTTGTTCTTTAATCTAATTAGAGTAGCAGATGAACAGCAAGTTTAAAGGCGGGCACTTCGTTTCTCTAGGGCTTCCCTGCTTTCCGCTAACGACTACGCTCTCCGACTATTCAAGCTGAAATCAGATACGGTCGAGATACTACTCATTGTACCGATCCCAGCGAGTCTGTCTTATTATCACTTAGCACACTCAGGACTAAGTCCGGTAAGCTGCATTAATCCGTACATAATCGTACGTCAGATCACAGCCCCACGCCGTCGCATGTCCTTCACCCTGGTGGAGATCCACTACGATCCGCACGGTGTCCCCACGAAGGTAAGCCAGTGCTTCCTCTTCATCAAAGGAGATCGGCCGCGAGCCTTTCAACACGACGATGTCACCGAGTCGGATGTCTACCGTATGAGGATTGACAGGCTCACCTGCACGCCCCACAGCTGCAATAATCCGCCCCCAGTTGGCATCTGCGCCGAATACAGCGGACTTCACGAGGCTGGAGCCGATTACTGTCTTCGCGATGGCCCGAGCTGACTGCTCACTCACCGCACCTGTCACAGATACTTCAACCAGCTTCGTCGCGCCTTCACCATCACGGGCTATCGCCTGCGCCAGCACTTGGCATACATAGGTAAAAGCATCAGCAAAGTCTTTCCAGTCCGGATGCTGCTCGCTGAGCTCCTCATGGGCAACCAGACCGCTGGCCATTGCGACCAGCATATCATTCGTGCTCGTATCCCCGTCCACCGTAATCATGTTGAAGGTCTGATCCGTCGCCTGCTTCAGCAATCCGTGCAAAGCCTCCTGTTGGATCTTCGCATCACAGGTCATGAACGCCAGCATCGTGGCCATATTCGGATGGATCATCCCAGAGCCTTTGGCCGCGCCTGCAATATGCACCGTCTGTCCGCCCACCTGAACGGATACGCATACTTCCTTTTTGACCAGATCTGTCGTCAGAATCGCTTGGGAGAAAGCCTCCGCGCTTTCTTGATCCGCAGACATACGCGCTGGAAGTCCCGTAATGCCCTGATGTACTGCATCCATGTTCAATACTTCGCCAATGACTCCAGTAGAGGCCACCGCAACATCCTGTTCAGCTACGCCCAGCTCCCTGGCTGCAGCAGCACGCATGGCATAAGCGTCATCTTCGCCCTGCTGCCCTGTGCAGGCGTTCGCATTGCCACTATTTACGATAATCGCTTGAAGCCTACCGTTAGACAGACTCTCTCGGGTCACCTGCAGTGGCGCCGCTTGGAAAATATTCGTCGTATACACGGCGGCAGCCGTAGCAAGCACCTCACAGCGAATAGCACCAATATCATTACGATCCGTCTTCTTCAAGCCACAATGCATGCCACCAGCCGTGAATCCCTTCGGTGTCACAACCGTGCCATCCTCCACAATCTCGAAACCATGTGCACTCATGCTCATATGTGTATGCCTCAGCCCACTTACGGGTACACTGGTGTCATTTCCAGTCCGAGACTCTCCTTCCATCCCATCATCAGATTCATGTTTTGTATAGCCTGCCCAGCCGCTCCCTTGACGACATTATCGATAACCGCAATAATCGTCAGGCGATTCGTGCGGGAATCCACCGCAAAGCCGATGTCGCAATAATTCGAACCGGATACTTCCTTCGTAGAAGGCCAGATGCCTTCATCGCGCACACGCACGAATGGCCGATCTTTATAATAGTTGCGATAGAGCTCAATCAGCTCTGCTTCCGAATAAGCACCATTCAACGTGGCATACATGGTTGACATGATACCTCGTGTCATCGGCGCCAGATGTGTTGTAAAGGTTACGGTTACTTGCTCACCCGCGACGTTACCCAGCACTTGTTCGATCTCGGGAATATGCTGGTGCTTGTTGACCTTGTAGGCTTTGAGATTCTCATTGATCTCCGCATAGTGAGTCATCAAGCTCGTTCCGCGTCCTGCTCCGGATACACCAGACTTCGCATCAATGATAATGCTGCGGTGATCAATCCAGCCCGCCTCTACCGCCGGGATCAAGCCAAGCAGCGTAGCAGTCGGGAAGCAGCCAGGGTTGGAGATGAACCGGACATCAACCACTTGGTCGCCATACACCTCGGACAGGCCATATACGGCCTCTGCCAAGTAGGCTTCTGGTGCTGCCGGCTTCTTATACCACTCCTCATAGGTAGCGCCTTCCTTCAGCCTGAAATCTCCAGACAGGTCAATGACCTTCAGCCCGACCTCCAGCAGTTGAGGCACCAGCTCTGTACTAATACCGGAAGGAGTAGCCGTGAATACGAGGTCTGCCTTGGCTGCAATCTCTGCTGGATTCACTCCATCCAGATTCTGTGTCACAATATTCGTTAAATGAGGAAATCCCTCACTGATCGGCTTACCGCTACTGGAAGAGGAAATAACCGATACGATCTCTACCTGTGGATGATGCTGTAAAAAACGAATCAGTTCCACCCCGCCGTAGCCGGTGGAACCGACAATTGCCACTTTTACCTTGTTAACCATGCTGCTGCTCCTCCCATCCGAAGCTATCGAGTTGTGTATTATTATACGACTCAACTCATATAAATACAACCATTGCATGTTAAGTTTATGTACGAAAAAAAATCCCTTCGCCTCCCGCCTTGTAGGCGAATATAGCAAAGGGATTATCGTGCAAAGTGAATGCGACGACTAGAGCAGGTTAGACTGCTTCTACTATGTCGACCATCGAAATCTGCTGCTCTTTGGACAAATCGCGGAATTGCTCTCCAACCTTCACGAGTGGTCGGAAGAAATCCAATGGGTTATTCAGTACAATAACAGCTGTCTCTCCGTTGCTCAGACTGACCTGCTTGCCGACAAGCTGCGGCAACAGATGCTGCATCATAATTTGCACAGGCTTCTCGCTCAGTCTGCCGAAGCTCATCTCATGTACCTTGCGCAGCACAGTCAGGAAGCCTTCCTTAATCTGGCCAGGACCCGTCAGCCCCATCTCAACGAATACGTCCGCTACTGCTACAATCTGGGCGTATGGATGAATCTCATCTTTGGTAAGCGCCTTCGGATATCCACTGCCGTCGCCGCGTTCATGATGCTGAAAGGCAACTAGCGCAGACGCTTCATCCTGAATGGAGTTAATAATAATCTCATAGCCATAGGCAGTGTGACGCTTAAAGGCATCCTGCTCCGCTTCAGTCAGATCCAGTGACAGGTTGCGCAGCGATGGTGAGATCCGGCTAATGCCGATATCATGGAGGTACCCTGCCTTGGTGATCTTGTAGACTTCCTCCTCGGAGTAGCCTAGCCATTTCGCTATGTAGTAGGATAACACCCCTACCTTTAGGGAGTGCGCATATGTATTGGTATGTTCACGCTCCAGCATCAAGAGAAGGGATACCACATCCTTCTGCCCCTCAAGGCTATCCAGCAATTCGGACAAGCTGTTATCAATGCGCTCGTTCGATATCTTCCCCTTCGTGATTACATCGAGGAACAAAGACTGGTAGCTTGCCACCGTGCTATCAATATTCTGCTTCAGCTTCTCTGCTGATGCGTCGTATGATTCCTCGGCTGGTATATCGATAGAAGGCTCAGCAGTCATGGCCTGCGCTTCCTGGAGGTTGCGCTCCTCAACCTCTACATAATCAATTCCATGCTGAAGCAGCAAGGATAATGCCTCATTGTTAATTTCAGCGCCACCCTTCAATAAGTGGACACCATACTTGTTAAATGTATCTTCCTTTAATAGATCCCCTTGTTGAAGGTCCATCACGTGAACTCTCATTCGAATTGCCTCCTCCGAAAAGTAAATGCGAACAGCTGCATATATGGAATACAGAGCCAAGCCGTCATGATGGCCCAACTCCATATTTAGCTTGTCTGCACCAAGTACTCTTAGTATCGGCTACAATTTAGACGTTTTAGAGAAATATTTTGGAAAAACCCCAAAACGCTACTAAGGTCTGAGAATTCCGGCTATCAAAACAATGCATTTAGAACTAGACGCATAGTCCTTGATTCGTAAGAACGAATGGGGCCAAATATCTAATCTTTCCCTATACCCATCCAATAACCATGTTCAGACCAGCGTTTACCTAGTTCCGAATCGTGTGGGGGCAAAGAAATGTATAATAAGGATTGAACTACGAGCAATGAGGCTTACACTTCGACTGGCCTTCGGTCCCTACACTGTGGAGCCACACAATGTCCCGTCTCCTATGTAGCAATCTATAGCTCAGGCCGACTCTCGCTTGAAGCCCTTGCCTAGCACCTCATGCGTATCGCCAATAATGACAAAGGCATCCGGGTCCACCATACGGACGAGCATCTTCAGCTTGGTAATTTCATTCTGACCGACTACTACCATTAATACTGGTCGCTCCTCCTGCGTGAACCCGCCGCGTCCAGCCAACTCCGTCAGGCCACGATCCAGATCATTTAATATAACCTCCGCCATCCGTTCCTTCTCCGTCGATATGATGTAAGCCACCTTCGAATAACTCAGTCCCATCTCGACGGCATCAATCACTTTTCCGGTAACATAGAGCCCAATGAGAGCGTAGAGCGCATTCTCTGGAGTCAACACTATACCAGCTAGTAGGATGACCGTACCGTCCAGCAATACGACAGACAAAGAAAAGCTGAAGCCCGTATACTTCTGAATAATCTGGGCGAGGATCGTCAGACCACCTGTGGAGCCGCGCCCACGGAATACAATACCCAGTCCCAGACCAACACCAATTCCTCCGTACAGGGAAGCCAGTAAAATGTTCGTCGTAGGCACGGGTAGATCCTTCGTCAGGTACACGAAGAGTGGCAGCAGAATGCTGCCAAGCAAGGAACGAACCCCGTACTGCTTGCCGAGCAACGCAACCCCCGCAATAAACAAAGGAATGTTCAAGGCCCATTGAGTATAGGCCGGTTCAATGCTGAGCAGCTCCTGCATAAGTATGGACAAGCCAGATACACCGCCAGAGGCAATCCGACTGGGGAGCAGGAACATGTTGAAAGACAGGGCCGTAATAAGTGAGCCCGTCACAATTAGAATGACATCCAGCAGCGTTCGCCAGGGACCATTAGCAGGAATCACATCGGACAATCGCCTTCTGCGTGTAGAAGACGTCGTCCGAGCTGAGGAAGAGCTATTTGAAGGTGCCATGTTGGTTCTCCTTTTCCAGGTTGAAGTCTTGAATCATTTATGTACAGTAATGCACAAAAAAATTCCTACAGAGAACCTCTCATCAGCTCAGAGGCGCTCTGCAGGAATTTTATCAGGATTCAGTTTCGGATTTGATCTGGCTGCGCAGATAACCGTCAATGAAGGGATCCAGCTCCCCATCCATTACCGCACCGACGTTACCGGATTCTACACTTGTACGATGATCCTTCACCATGCTATACGGATGGAATACATACGAGCGAATCTGGCTTCCCCAAGCGATATCGGATTGTTCCCCCCGAATCTCGTCGAGCTCCTTCTTCTGCTCTTCAATCTTGCGCTCGTATAGCTTGGAACGCAGCATCGTCATCGCCTGTTCCCGGTTCTTGATCTGGGAGCGCTCGTTCTGACAAGTCACGACAATGCCTGTCGGGATATGCGTGATTCGCACCGCAGAGTCTGTCGTGTTAATATGCTGACCGCCGGCGCCGCTAGCACGGTAGGTATCAATCTTGAGATCCTCTGTCCGCACTTCGATCTCCACATCATCCGCAATTTCCGGTACCACATCACAGGATACAAAGGAGGTGTGGCGACGTCCAGAAGAGTCGAATGGGGATATCCGCACAAGACGATGGACCCCTTTCTCCGCCTTCAGATACCCATAGGCATTGAAGCCCTTGATCAGCAGCGTCACACTCTTAATTCCCGCTTCATCACCAGGCAAGTAATCCAGCGTCTCTACCTTGAACCCGCGCTTATCAGCCCAACGCGTGTACATTCTCAGCAACATCTGTCCCCAATCCTGGGATTCTGTGCCCCCTGCACCAGGGTGAAGCTCAAGGATGGCGTTCAACCGATCATACGGCTGGTTCAGCAATAGCTGCAGCTCAAAGGCCTCCAGCTTGCCAACGAGTGCAGTCACCTGCCCGGCTGTCTCGCCTGCAAGCTCCTCATCGCCCTCTTCCTCGGCCAGCTCGACCATCATGGAAGCATCCTCGTATTCCTGATACAGCTTGTTATATTCATCCACAGCCGATTTCACCGCATTCATCTCGGCAATGACAGATTGTGCCTTCTCATTGTCGTCCCAGAAATCCGGAGCGGCCATCTTTTCTTCGAAGTTCGCAATCATTTCCTGTTTGAGATCTAAGTCAAAGAGACCCCCTAAGGTTATTTAATTTCTTGCCAATTTCACGCAGATCATGTTTAACACTTGGATCTATCATGTTCATTGCTCCTTTTGCCTCATTAGTTATGCCTAACTAGATGTAAGACCATCATTTCAAAGATAGCTCCCCGGCTAGTGTGTACCGCTGGCCAATGTACCGCACCAGCCATCATACATGCACTCTTCAGGGAGCTGTTAACCCCATCTACGAACAGACCCGCGTTAACCGGGTATCGCTAATCCGACATGTGTCGGATTAAGCATTCTGACCGTGACAGTTCTTATACTTTTTACCACTTCCGCAAGGGCAAGCATCATTACGGCCGACTTGATCACCGACATGAACCGGCTTTTTCTCCGCAGAGTCGCCGCTGGTCGTAATCTTGTTCTCATCGACTACCGCTTGACGCTCCAGATTCGTCTCAATTTGTGCCTTCATGATGTACTTGGAGACTTCTTCCTGGATTGTCGCAATCATCGCATTGAACATTTCGTAGCCTTCAAATTGATACTCACGCAGTGGATCGGTACCACCGTAAGCACGGAGGTGAATACCTTGACGAAGCTGATCCATTGCATCAATGTGATCCATCCATTTGCTGTCTACTGAACGCAGCACGATAACCTTCTCGAACTCACGGACCATTTCCTGGCCAATGGATTCTTCACGTGCATTGTATTTATCTGTGACCTTGGTGAAGAGAAGGTCCACAATCTCTTCCTGCTCCTTGCCCCACAGTTCATCACGGGATACAGTATTCTCTTCCAGCATATTGTTGTTCACATACTCAGCAACCTGTTCAAGCTCCCAGTTCTCCGGAATATCATCGCTACAATGAGCCTCTACCACACGCTCAATGGTCGGCTTGATCATATCAAATACAATCTGCTTAATATTCTCGGATTCCAGTACTTCTTTACGTTGCTTGTAGATAATCTCACGCTGCTGATTCATGACATCGTCATACTGAAGGACAACTTTACGCATATCGAAGTTGTTGCCTTCCACCCGTTTTTGAGCAGACTCAATCGCACGGCTAATCATGCGGCTCTCAATGGGTTGGTCTTCTTCGAAGCCCAGACGCTCCATCATAGCCAGTACATTATCTGCACCGAAACGTTTCATCAGCTCATCACCCATTGACAGGTAGAACTGCGTCGAACCCGGGTCACCTTGACGGCCCGCACGTCCACGCAGCTGGTTATCGATCCGGCGGGATTCATGGCGCTCTGTACCTATAATATGCAGGCCGCCAATCTCAGCTACACCTTCACCCAGCACAATGTCCGTACCCCGACCAGCCATATTCGTGGCAATCGTTACCGCTCCGGCTTGTCCAGCCTTCGTGATGATCTCTGCCTCTTCTGCATGATACTTGGCGTTCAGGACCTTGTGCTGTATGCCTTTGCGCTTCAGCATTTCGGACAGTAGCTCAGAGTTCTCAATGGAGACCGTACCCACGAGCACTGGCTGTTTATTCTGGTTACGTTGTTGAATCTCTTCAACCACCGCTTTGAATTTGCCAATAACACTCTTGTAGACTACGTCTGGCATGTCCACACGCTGATTCGGACGGTTCGTCGGAATCTGCAGTACCTCCAGGCCGTAAATCTTCTTGAACTCCTCTTCCTCTGTCTTCGCTGTACCAGTCATCCCTGCAAGCTTGCGGTACATACGGAAGTAGTTCTGGAACGTGATCGTCGCCAGCGTCATGCTCTCATTCTGAACATGAATGTTTTCCTTCGCTTCAATAGCCTGGTGCAGACCATCACTATAACGGCGACCCTGCATGAGACGACCTGTGAACTCATCGACGATCATGATCTCATCTTCAGTCACGACGTAATCAACGTCACGTCTCATAATGACATTCGCCTTGAGGGCTTGTACGACATGGTGGTTAATCGTCACGTTCTTCTGGTCATAGAGATTCTCCAGCCCGAAGAAGTTCTCAGCCTTGGACACACCATTCTCAGTCAACGCCACAGATTTGACCTTGATATCTACGGTGTAATCCTCGTCCAGCTTCAGATTCTTCACAAATCGATCAGCAGCAAAATACAGCTCTGTCGACTTCTCAGCTGCGCCTGAGATAATGAGCGGTGTACGAGCCTCGTCCACGAGAATGGAGTCAACTTCGTCAATAATACAGAAGTATAATGGCCGCTGAACCATTTGTTCCTTGTACAGAACCATGTTATCACGCAGATAGTCAAAGCCGAATTCATTATTCGTACCGTAGGTAATATCGCAGGCGTATGCCTCTTGCTTCGCTTCGTGCCTCATACCCGCCAGATTCAGACCCACCGTCATGCCGAGGAACTCATAGATCTGTCCCATCTCGGCGCTGTCACGCTGTGCCAAATAATCATTGACCGTTACTACATGCACGCCTTTACCAGCCAGCGCGTTCAAATACACCGGCAGCGTCCCTACCAGTGTCTTACCTTCACCTGTCTTCATCTCGGAAATGCGACCTTCATGCAGTGCAATACCGCCCAGCATCTGCACATCATAATGGCGCTTGCCCAGGACACGCTTGGAAGCCTCACGGACTGTAGCAAATGCTTCAGGCAGGAGCTCATCCAGATTGGTTCCTTGTTCTAGGCGTGAACGGAATTCCTCTGTCTTACCCTTTAATTGTTCATCCGATAGTGCAGCAAGATCCGGCTCCAATTTATTGATCATGTCCACGGTCTTCATGAGACGCTTCACGTCACGATCATTCATATCTCCAAAAATCTTTTTAACAATGCCTAGCATGGCTTACCCCTTTCGTGCAACAACAATGGTTAGAAATCAATTTCACAAAATACAAAAATCAGCTATACATCCATTGACGACAGACAGCCTCACAGCCGCCCAAGTGAATGCAGACAGCCATATAACAGCTCACTCTGAGCAAATGTAAGTGTATATCCTTGGGAATCAGCCAGATGCAGAACTTATCAGAAGCTGCTAATCCCAAATGTTCATAAAGGGACCATGGTGAAATTGATTCCTTTTTCGCAAAAAAAGTCTTTGGATAAATTGTAACAGTTTGTAGAAGATGCCGCAACACACACGGCCTTCTACTATTAAAGTTGCTACAATTTACAACCATAAAGTTCATACAATCTACAACCATCTTCTGGCCGCTATCTATATATAACGAGTCAAGTGTGGCTTTAGTTCCGCACATACTTAATTTGGTATATAAGGGTTAAAACGAGAGCCTGTAACACAACCCCGCGACAGCTTTACTGACATCCAAATTCCGTTAACTCGTCTCCTTAAATGTAGCGTAAGTCAATATATTGTCTTGTTCCCTACTCTATTAACAGGTCATGGCTATTTAAATAGAACACTTAATCCGAGCAGTAAAGTCATAGCCCCGCGTTAACATCGTCGGAATCACCTTTTATTTACACTCTATTGTAAATATCTCTCTATGCTATCGAAAAAGCCCCGTCCGGCTATAGCAGCACAGACAAGGGCTTGGAATATACACTATACATTTGTTGAAGGATCTAACTAGTAAGTGTAGTTGGAGGAAATGTTCTCTCCAGTCAACACCTTCAGAGCTGGCAATGAGTTAGTTTCCATATAGATAGCGATCACTTCGGCTGGCTTGCCCTACTCTTGCTCGATCAGGCCATACTTGCCGTCGTTGCGCTTATACACTACATTCACTTCTTCATTGTCGATGTTGGAAAATACAAAGAAATTATGTCCAATCATGTTCATTTGTAAAATCGCTTCTTCCACATCCATTGGCTTCAAGAGGAATCTCTTCGTACGAACGACCTCCAGATCATCATGATCCAGGTCATCTGCGCTAGCGGAGCCATTCGTAACCGGCTCTTCTACAAACAGCGTCTTCAAGCCACGATCCTGACGGAATTTGCGGTTCAGCTTTGTTTTGTGTTTGCGGATTTGACGTTCAAGCTTGTCCGTAACTGCATCAATGGATGCGTACATATCCTCACTTTCGTCTTCGGCCCGGAGCACTAACCCCGGCAAAGGAATGGTTACTTCTACGGTGTGAAGTCCTCTTGTGGTGCTTAACGTGACACTTCCATCAGATGTTGGGGGTGCATCAAAGTATCTCTCAAGTCTGCTAAGCTTTTTCTCAACATACTCTTTCAAAGCGTCAGTAACCTCGATTTGTTGACCTCGAACTGTAAAGTTCATAAGACACGCCTCCTTTGCTTCTTCATTATACCACATGTGTTAACCTCACGTAAAAGCCATGAAGCACAATTCGAACAATTTGTTAAAAAGAAAAAGTTATTTAGTTCACATCTTTTCTTTCGTGTGCTTTCGACATTTCATGAAAGTTTTCTTGACACTAAGAAAGCATTTTCAATAGATTCATAAGCTCAGAATATACTAAAAAAACCCTGGAATCCTGTTCCAGGGTTATTGCTAGCGTTGTCTAAATTGCTAACCATCTTACCAATTATGTAGGTCGGCCGAGCCGGGATGATTATAATTTGATTACGTTAGCTGCTTGCGGACCACGGGCGCCTTCAACGATATCGAATTCAACGTCTTGTCCTTCTTCCAGGGTTTTGAAGCCTTCGGATTGAATAGCTGAGAAATGTACGAATACGTCGCCGCCGTCGGCAGTCTCAATGAAACCGTAACCTTTTTCTGCATTGAACCATTTTACTTTACCTTGCATGCACTAACATTCCCTTCGTCATCAAATGAAGTGAAGCTCTCGCCCACATTTCCGACTATACCACCCAAGGTTATCCATTGTCAATTGGAAATGTAAATGTTTTTTTGTAATATAATGTCACGCTAATGTAAATACTTGTCGAATCTATGGGCTGAGTACACTTTATTGATAAGTAACCCGTTTCAGGGAACATGAAACAGCACCTACAAGTTAATTAGTGTATTGCTTTTCTTTCATTATTAATAATTCTTAAGAGATCAGCATTACTAGTCTTTGCTTCTGCAATATCCAGATATCTCAGTGCTTTAGCCTGATCTAGTACAGACATCTCTCTTGCCAAATGAAGCCATAACCTGGCGTTGTCTTGATTAGCCTGCAGACTCGCAATGAGCAAGTCAACATTACGTTTCTTCTTAGCCTTAAGATCGACAATATTTACATCATAGCCGTCATGCAACAAGTGAATCTCACTCCGTAGCCGTGGAAGGTCTCCAAAGGATATCTGTTCATGAATGCGATCCTCATATCTTAAATGCGCCGGGAACAATCTTACATATCCCACTTCAATCACTTCAACGATTTCACCGGCCACGGTGTTATCATATACGATATCAAAGACGGCTTCCTGCCCTGTCTCCAGCTGTCTCTGAACATAAGAGCGTACTTTAGTCTGCTCTGTGGCAGGCAGAACATCATCGGAGTCAACGACGAATGCCCAGTCATGAGTTACCTTGTCCAAAGAGTAGTTGCGCGCAGCGGCAAAGTCATCAATCCAATTGAAGTGATAGAGCTTAATATGATGATAGTTCTTGATATACTGCTCGATAATATTCAATGTTCGATCTGTTGAACCGGTATCCACAATGACAATCTCATCTACAGCATTCACAATACTATCCAGGCATCTAGCAATGCAACGCTCGGAATCTCTAACAATCATAGCTGCTGATACACTCATTTGGCTCCACCCTCCAATCCGTTTTTAATCAACAGACTCATGTGCCCAACTGTCCAATATTGGTTAGCCTTCAGGAATTCCATGATGTTATCTACATATTGATTGGAATGCTCTGATGTCTTGGTGAATGTCTGTATAAGCTTGACTACCAATGGTACCGTTAAACCCTTATGCTTCGCTGACATTCCGATAAGCAGTAGTTTCATCAGTACATAATGGCTAACCAAAATCGTATAGATCTTAAAAACATTTCGGCTATTATTCTTGGGGAATAGGTGTGAGAACATAAAATTCACTGCATAGTTCTCGAAAATATGCTCATGCTCATCCATGAAAGGCTTGTAGTAGTCCATATAGGCTTGGTCGTATCGATCAACAACGCTAGCCTCTGTTCCATTCTCCAGCTCGCTTGGATTCATACCCTCCAGGTAGTCTCTTATACATTCTCTGAATCTTTCGTTTGAACCGATATTATTCAAATTTTTCGACACAATATTATTTAATGTGATGAACTGGAACTCTGAATTTGTCGGAAAAACATCGAAGTTACACAGTTCTTCATTCGAAGCCATCATTATTTTAAAACGTTCAATCAGATCCTGAACCTCGTCTTCCTGATCCACACCTTGACTAATGAGCTGCTGCAGATGCTCACAAAATAGTCCCAAGACTAGCATTCGATGCGGAAAGCTGAACTCTCTATTCTGAAGGATCTCAATGACGAAAATACGGATTGGCCAAAATGCCCCCATATAGTTGGCGGATTGACGCTCTGGAAAAATATTAGCTTTAACCAGCGCATTACTATACTCTAAAGGTTCGACGTAGGTGAACGCCATTTTGTCAGGATTCAATAACGCCAGTCGAGCAGCCTCTGGACATGACATGACTGCAGATATTTCCTGTTGTTCGTTGACGTAATGAATATTGCGTGGATAAGTTGCACAGATTGGTGCCAGGTAGTTCTCACCAATGGAAGCGTGAATGCTGCATAGCTTCTGTTCATTCAACATAGAGCAGCAGCCTGTCTCCGCATCCATTTTCATCATGGCAAATTGATCATCCGTTCGGACCTTCTGCTCTCGTTTAACAGAACCGTTCTTAAAGGTCTCTCTGAGCTGCTTATGTGGTACGTTGGAAAGATTTTGGTATGTTTTCTTGTCCATAACAACCTTCCAACCAATGCAGCAGCTGTCCTCACATGTGGAACCAATACATTGAAATTGTGTCATATATTCAGGGACAAGTGCCTTTGCTGTGCTCATACGTTCACTCCTATTTTGGACCTAGTCCATTAACTGCAAATTTTGTCGGACCATACGACATGTTGTTCTATATAGATACCTTGTTAATTAGCTCGGGAGCATCTTGATCTTTTACCTCAATTCGCTCCAGAGCCAAAACGTCATTTTTTCCTTTTAAAGGAAGACACCTGGATTGTATACAGTATTCTTGGTGATGGGATTCAGATTTTACTCCTTAAAGGTTATATGTGCAACATGATGGTTAAAGATATCCTTTCACAAAAGTAGTCGATAATCGCTTCGAGTATACGAAATCAATAGTCATCATCCTCATAGTTGCCAGATGTGAACCTTTTGTCCAATAGGCCAGCCAACCCAATCGACTACCGTTTCGATTGGGATTCCATTTCGTATCTAGATGCAACACGCCCAAAAGCTAAACGCATCCTCTCCTGACTTTATCGGTACAATAACAATAATCCAAAAGATTATACTGGTATAATTAATGGCTCAACCTAAAAATCAGTGCTTGACTTTTAGGTTGAGCCATTAATTATAAACGTAAAATGAACCGAGAGGTCATTTTTCAAAGAGTCCGTCTCTCGGTTCACAATTTAAAGATCTCTTACACGCCATTTTTTCTGTTTATAGTAATGCTAAAGGAACTACTTCATTCTTAATGTTCATTTCACATATTTGCTTCATAATACTGTCAGTAAACATCATAGTAGCAATGACAATTACTGCATTGCTATCAACTATCTCTGAAGGTGATATTGATGGAAAACCATAAAACACTTTACCTTGCTTTAAGTGGTTGTTGTCTATAAATGACAATATATTACATTTATTAATATTCGTTGTTTCCATTAAGTATGATACAAAGGAACCCGTTCCCCAAATATATACTTTCTTATCATCATGTATTAATTGGTCAATTATTATCTTACGTTTCATTTCTTTTGTTTTTTGAGTATTTATATACCTTTCTATAGATAATGCAGTTTTTTTATCTTTAATATTTTTTGCTTTATAAGTGTCATCTTTTCTAAATACACCGATTAAAGAATGCTCGACTGAATCTTTGTTATATCGAGGGAAATCAATATATTCTAACGATACAAAGCCAGCTGAGTTCATCAACCATTCAATTGATTCCTTAGAAAAGTAATTGATGTGTTCCTGATTGAATTGGTTAGGTATAGCTGCATCAACAGAATCGACCTGTGAATAGTCAGGAATGTCAAGGACGAGAAGTCCATTACTTTTTATGTATTGAGATAAATTGTGAATGGCTTCTTGAGGATCAAGAAGATGTTCCAAAACACTTGTTAAACAACAACAATCAAACTGTCCAAAAAATTTTTTTTCAGGCAGTGAAAAAATACTTCCCTGGTAAGCTTGGTGTATTCCTTCGCTTTTAAGATGATTCACTGAATCGATTGATGGATCAATACCACTCAAATCACTGAACCCCAACAATTTCAAACTATTCAATAATTGCCCATTACCAAATCCCATATCTAATATTCTATATTCTGAAGGACAATGTTTTACAATTGCATCTATTATAGCACTATTATCAGTAACAGTATTTCCACTATAATAATTGCAATTTATATAATAGCTATCATAGTCTTCAATTGTGGCAGTTGTATCTGAGTAACACATGCCACAATTATCACATTCAACAACATTGTATGAAGATGGCAATTTAATATGTTCAGGCAGTGAAAACTTGATATGTGCTAATTCTTTTTTGCTTGAACAGTTACAAACAGGGCAATCTCTATTATTCATTTTTATCTCCTTTAGCTACATTAATTCAGTACCGAATACTTTTTTCGGTTGTTCTCAAAAAACTTTGGTATCCGCATAACCATATTGATCCTGAAATATTCATAGCTATACGCTGAACATGGTGCAAGACCAGTAACAACAAGGGAAAACAGAACTTTAACGCTTCACTAAAAAAGTGAAATGATCATATAGAAAAAAACCTAACTTTGGTAGTTTTAGAAGCGTCGAAACCACAACACCCAGCAAAGGAGGCCCTTACATAGCAAGTCTACAAGAGTACGGTATGAACTTCAACCCCCAATGAAAGTTAATTTCGAAGGTGGCGATCTAACCTCGGGTGCTGGCCTGCTACTCTATAAAGAATTTGATCATAAATTGGGCCTGTCCCAGACCGTTCAGCAATTGCTTTTCGTCATTGATCCCGTTGATCATCGGGATCACCCTAATCCTTAAGGTCGCGCATACGTAATCGAACTGCGCGATCAGCTTTGTTCTGGATCTGAATTCCTCTGGATTTACCGCTTCCAGCAAGCAATATGGAGCGAACTATAATCATCACTTTACATTAGATACACCATGTTTTTAGGCTCTATACCAAAGTTAGTGCTTGACGTTTAGAGCCCTCGGTGCTATTAGACATAGCGTCCCTGGTTGCATTCCACCAGTAGCCCTTGCACTTACCGATCCCGATTACGTGTAAAATAATGCCTACGTTGAAATGCCTTCATTCGGTTGTTTCTACCTTCGACCGTAGCATTTGTCCAGCGGCAGCGATGGTAATTTACAATCTCTTGTCGCCAGTTTCGTATCGTTCTCAGGCAAGCATCGATCGCGGGATGACCAATATTCTCTCCCTGCTCAATCCACTGATCTAATCGAATGTCCGCCGTGTTTGCATCCGGTGAGTAGTCGTACCACTCGCCGAAAGCCTCCTTCCAGACATGCACCTGCTGGAGCACCGGTGAATATCGCAGGATTTCGTTTAGCTCCTCCTGTTTTTCATACGACAGGGATGCTTTCTGGGGATTGAGTAGCCTTTTGCTCGTGAAGCGAGCGTGCCCTGTATGCTTTTTCGTAAGCTTTGAACCGCTTCAACCACATATCCGTGAACATGAAAACGATCCGCAATGCGAAGCGCTTCAGGAAAACACTCTTTCACCCAGGCATGATAATAGGGAGCGAGATCCATCACAACGGCTTTAGGGCGCAATAATCGAAAAGTAGGGTGCTGACGCATGTAGGTCCGAAGGTCTTCCAACTTTCGCCCCGGCAAAATATCCAGAAGAGTCTCACCCCTTAGATTATGGATGCCTGTGTTATAGGTATGACCTTTGCGAATCGCAAAATCATCTACACCCAGCACCAGATCCGTCGTACCCGTCGCGTCATACCATGCGCGCTTCTGAAGCCGTCCACTTTCGATGGATAGCCAGCGTTGGTATTGGTTCTGGAGCGTCGTACCAGGTAGCTCATGAATCGCTGCGCTTTGCTGAACGGTAGCTGCCGCTGCGGTATGGATGGCTTGTTTTTCAAAGGCGAAACTGTATCGTTTACCTGGGCCTGCAAACGCATATTTCCAAACAAAACCAGCCTGACATGTGTTGCAGAACAGGCGAATCGCAGGTGCCAGCAGATACAGCCGTTTACTGCACATGCTCCGATGGCGGATTTTACGAACCCGGTTACTTCCCTTACGAATCACAGCGTGAGCCGAAAGGCAGAGCGGGCACGCTTGGGTGTAGTCTGTCGGCGTGACTTCCATATGAATGGTTTGTGCATCCATTTCCATCACTTGTATTACGCGTACCTCTGGTAAATCGAGCAAAATATCGGCATACTGATTGTGCATCTGTCATTCCCTCAATTTGGATTGGTCGCACAACCATCTTACCGGAATGTACAGATGTTTTTCTATATTTCATGGGTTAAAGCATAATCATTCGTTAGTTTCAAGCGCTATGTTTTGTATAGAGCCTGTTTTTAATATCCGAAAATAGGCTCAAAACAAAAATTAGTGGTTGAAAAATAAAAAATGGAAAAACATCTGCATATCCTATAGTGTTGTAAGTCCTACCAAACAACCCTGTACGCAGTGTCAGATTGGTTTTGTCTGGGTGTATGCCTGGGTGGGACCTAAGGAACGATACAGTCGGCTTTTTCGCGAACAAATGCTTAACCACGCCCTAGGCTCCACAGCAGCCCATAGTGCAAGAATGCAAGAAGTACCACCAGCACAGTTCTGCACATGCATCAGAAAGCACTTCCGATCGAGAGTGAACGTCTGCAGGAGCAGGCTTGGGGTCAAGCAAAAGATACCGATGAGCTGGTGCTAGGGATCGACGATTTTGCCATCAAAAAGGACCATACATACAATACTGGCATTCACAATCTTCGATGGAAAGCCATGTTGGACTTGATCCAGGGACGGAAGTTGGACGCATAACGTGCGTATGACAAGCATCCCGAATTCTTACTTTTGAACCCTAAGACGGTCGTGATGGATTTGGCCCAAACGTATCACACCTGGATTAGCGAGTGTTTTCCCCGAGCGATTCGGATTGCTGATCGGTTCCATGTTCATGGCTACGTCATCGAGAGTGTCCAGTGGTGCGAAAGCCCCTGCAATCCAGCCTCTCTTCACGGGCCAAAGTAATCTTGAAAAGCCATCACCGCCTGCCGATTCCTTGTCAGATAAAAGCCATCAGCAGCTTGATCAACTGCTCGCTTTCTCCCCGTTGCTGCGAGAGGTATGGGCATGGAAGGAAGCGTTCACTCGCTAATTTTAGCGTTAAGCCATAAATATTGAAAAAAAAGAAGTCCCTGCTGTCACAACGATAGCAAGGACTGTTACTCTACTTTTAATAAAATATTTCCTAATTCGTATACTTATTAATCTCAAAAGTCAAAATGTTATTAAATATTACATAATCAGTGCGACTTGAAAATGGTCCAATATTGTTCTGATGCTTATCAATTGCAAATTTAGATGGTCCACTTCCAGCATCTTTAGCATCGTACCAAGCTAAAAATTTGTTAACCTCTGCGATCGACAGATCATATTCCTTTTCCAGCCCATTAACCATAGTAATTACAAGAATGGCTCTATCTCCAACATTAGGTGTCTCAGGTTCAGGAGTGCTTGGTTCCTCAGGTTGAGTCGGAGGAACTTCCACTTCTTTTACTGAATACTTTTCAAAATTCGAATAATAGTTCGGGTCGTTAGATCCACCAGCCACATAAATTTCGTTATTAAGGCTTGCTGCTGATAATAATCCTCTTGGAAGTATTAATGGTGCAACTGTAGACCATGTCTCAGTTATAGGGTCATATTTATTAACCTCCGCTGTGGCAGGCCCAGCAGACTCAGATGGTTTGGTAACTCCACCTATTGCATAGATCTCATTATTAATTACAGCAGATGAGAGGCCGTATCTCTCAGATGGCATGGATGAAGTGGTGGTCCAAGTGTCATTCACTGGGTCATACACTTCGACAGACGAGAGTATTTCTGGCCCAGCTCCGCCAATTCCACCAATAGCATATACTTTTCCATTAAGAACCGCTGACGTAATATATCTACGGCCAACATTCAGGCTAGCCTTTTGACTCCATGTATTAGTAGCCGGATTATATTCATACGTCTCAGCAGAGGCATTATTATATATATTGAATCCACCAATAACCAACAGTTTTCCATTTACAAACTGAGCTGAATACCCAGTTACATTTTTTTGGAAAAGGGGGCCTTTGCCTCCATTGCTTGGTTTCAAGATCGAAGATATCTAATTTATTGTTAATAGGCTCGCTACCAAGGATGTATATCTCACCGTTGTATACCGGCGCACTTACAGTTCCTTTCTTTGTCGGCATCGTTCCTACTTTTGTCCATGAGTCTGTTGTTGGATCGTACTCATCAATGCTGTCATAATAATTCTTGGCATCATGACCTCCAACTAAATTAAATATATTTTCCCATTTGCCGAAACCAAACTCACCCGATCTGATTTTCTCAATATATTAGCTTTGCTCTCCCAGGTATCTTCAGCGGCAACATACTGGTTGCTGACGAGAAAAATGCAACACAGACGGTTAATACCAATATTAATTTCTTCAAATGAATTCCCGCATTATAAAATAACCACCTGCTTAAAGCAGGTGGCTTTAGAACATTAAAGATTCATGTTTTCAGTAAAGCAACAAACAATTACTCTGCTTTCGTTTGAAACAAAATTTCTTCTCCTTCAAAATAAACAATAGACTTCTCATAACCAAACGTATTTTTCAAAGTATTTATAATTTCTTTATTATACGAAGCGGCAAAAATGATAATTAAATCACTGTCATCAATGATGTTTTGTTGAACTAATTCGACAGGTAAGTCTATGCCACTAATATAGAGGCCAACTTTATCATCAGATGAATCTACCAGATGTTTAATTTCACTAGTATTATCAATAAACCTCGAGTACATTTCGCTTTTAGACCCTGCACCCCAGATAGTTATACTATTATGTTTATTTATAATTTCATGCAACACTCTTTTTTGCTTCTCTTTGGTACTATTGAACCCCGTATATTTTTTTGGTTTTTTAAAGTAAATGTCTAACTCTATTGTATCAGCCACATTATCAATTTCTAAAACTTCAAAATTTGCTTTCTGAAGCATTGATGCTAGGCTAAAAGGCGTAAAATAGTTCACATGTTCACAAATAATCTGATGGTATAAGGATCGTTCAACAATACGCTGCCCGTTTGGTACATTAATCAGGCCCACTCCACCTGGTTCAAGCATGTCATAGGCATGCTCCAAAATAGGATAAAAATCATGAAGATGTTCAAAAACTTGAAAGTTCATAAATGCTGAGTAGCCTTTTCCAATATCAAGTTGCTTATCAAAATAGGCATGAACAACATTAAGACCAGCTTCTTTTGCCAAATCTGAATGCAATTTAGATGGTTCAATACCTATGCAATTTTCAAAGTATTGGCTGGCTACTTTAAGTCCTGTTCCAGTTCCACATCCGATGTCAAAAATCCTCACATTACTAAGAGCATATTTGTGAAGTTTGGAAATCTTACTATCAGTTAAATTTAGTGCCTCGTAGTATTGTGATGCTCCGCCAAAGATAGTATATGTTTCATAATAATCGTCAGGCAGTATGTATTCTGCCTGAATATGTGTACACGCCGGACATTGATAAATTTCAAGTTCTTTTGTATTTGCTTTAAAAGGCGTTGTACTTAAGAAATTGTGTTCGTACCTGCAATCATCTATAACTTCCAAAAGCACAGTTTTCTCTCCACAAACACGACATTGCATTAATGAACCCTCCCAGTATTAAATAATGTTCTCTATCGTTCGCATGCATTTTCCGTATTTTAACTGACCTCACTTTATGTGAAGGGCAAAACATGCACAAGTGACACAGTCTGTCGCTGCTCTCCCCCCTTTAGTGAAGTATATCCAGTTCCTGCAGAATAAGAGCGGGTCATCTGAAAAGGATGGATTTAGACCCCACTCAAGTGTTACGAAAGAATCGGGTCACTACTTAACAGGCTATAAAATAAAGAATCATTCCATTTTCCATGTGACCAATGTGTTTGCCGATGGCGACCATCTAGTTGAAACCCAACTTCCTCAAGCATCTCCTTTTTCTTGAAATCAAATTCATATATCTCGCACCATAATCGATGGAGGTTTAATTCAGAAAATGCGTAATCGATCAACGTTTTGGCTGCATCCAAAGCATAATTCTTATCAATATACAAGTCTTGGAAACCGATATATATGGAGAAATCGGCATTTCTATTAATCCAGTCAACATAACATATACCACAGGCACCTAATAGTTTTTGATCTTTATTGTCCTCAATAGCAAACATGATCGTATTAGGATCATTAACCACCTTGGTTTCAAACCATTTATCCTGATTATATTGATTCAGTTCACGGTATTCACGAAAGTACTGCCTAAATTCAGGCTTATTTCTCCATTCTAGAAGTTGCGTAAGATCCTCACGTTCAATAGCTCGCAGTGCAGTCTTATTCCCTTTAAGCATCCTGGTGCACCAAATCTTGCATAAACAATGCATCACCTTTTCTTTTAGCATTCTTCAAGCTTTTGCCCAGAATTTCATTTTTGCGGTAAGGTTCAATTCCATCCTGCGGGGCAGGACGCAATACTTCGAGATCTTCTTCCCGTATAATATGCCCGCTCTGAAGATTATCCTTTACTCGCAGACATCTTCGTTGAACAACCACTGTGTCCTTTTCATTATTTTCAACACGCTTAGTTCCGTCACCTAAGGCCAGCTCTAGCTCTCTGCTTCTCTCCATCATATCCTTCCATGTCAGGGGATTCATTGAGAACTTATGATCAGGCCCAATTCTATTGTTATCGTCCGTAAAATGTTTTTCAATCACTTTGGCACCAAGGGCAATCGCTCCTAGAACTGTCGCATGGCCAGGGGTATGATCCGATAATCCAAGTAGCATTTGTGGATACTTTAAAGCGTAAGACTGCAGAACTTTGAGATTAATGTATCGGAAATTGTCAAGATCCCCAGTATAGTTAGTATTGCATTGCAGAAGTACAAATTGACGAGTATGTTGAAGAGCAGACTCAACGGCCCTTTCAACATCTTCCATAGATGAAGCCCCTGTTGCCAAAATTACTGGCTTCTCCATTTTAGATATCTCTTCGATAAACTCCACCCATGTAACGTCACCCGATCCAATCTTATATGCTGGTATGTATTGATCCAGTAAATGAATCGCCTCATAATCATACGGAGTGGTCATAAAATCGATTTGTGCTTTTTTTGCAGTAAGTGCAAGTTCCTCATTCCAGTCTCGATTGCATTCATATTCCTTGTATGTGTCATATACACTTTTTTCCCAATCGGATTGATGGCTCAAGGCACCTTTAAGATTGCGGAACCCATAATCACTCACGATTTTCTCCGCTTTAAAGTGTTGGAATTTAGCGGCGTCTGCTCCAGCTTCTTTTGCCATCCAGATTAACTCTTTCGCGCGGGCAAGGTCTCCGTCGTGATTCGCTGCTATGTCAGCGATGAAATACGCGGGCGACTCAGCATCAATGATTCTATTATTAATTTGAATTGAAGTATCGTATCTCAAGATTGTTCCCCCTCAAAATAATCTACATAGAGACGATCTATTACTTGTTCCAGATCTGGCATTGCATACCCTAATAAACGTTCAGCCTTCTCTACATTTAAGCCCATACTCAATGACCTTTGAACTCCAGTTCCAGGCACATAACTTGCCACTTCTACATTTCCTGTGTTGAGTTCAAATTTACGAGCCAAACGTAGTACAAAATCTTTTTTGCTAACAGATTCAGCTGAAGCAATATTTAAAATCCCTCTCGCTCTTCGCAAAATAAGATCGTACAAAATCTCTGCAAATTGAGATACGACAATGCTAGAGGTGTATACATTATTAAAGAGTTTCATTTTTTCTTGATTATGTAGCGAGGAAAGCACCCATTCAACAAAAGTGGGTCTCGCTTTCAAATTTCTAAATCCGATAATATTTGTTCGAATAACTAGACTATTAGGGGGCGTAAGAGCAAAACATTCTGCTGCATATTTTGTTCTCGCATACTCGTTCAGCAATGTAATTGGCGCATTTTCATCATGCAATATATTTTCCCGATCCGCATAAAAATGGTCTGTCGAAATTTGAATAAGATACTTATTTCGAGAAGATGCATAGTCTGCTAAAAACGAGACTGGTCTGGCATTTATTAAATATGCACTACCGGGGTTATCTTCACATAATTGCAAATTTACGTTTGCCAATGTATTAATAATGATATCCGGTTCCAGCTCATTTAAGTGTTCTGTCAGCAGTTCTGCTTGAACAACATCTAAATTAATATCGGCATTTGTCCGAGATAACGTAAGCAATTCAATATCATGCTTGGAAAACTCCTTAACCACTGCTTTGCCAAGCATACCTGTAGAACCGCAGAGAAGGACTCTCAACTGTGAACCCTCCCACTATAAATTAATATTATCTTTCAGGCATCTACTCGTATTACAACTCACATGACCTATACAACATCCACAGTATGCTTATTTAAAAATTCTTTAATTTTGCTAGCCATATACTCAATCATCTCAGTGGTCATACCTGGATACACACCAATCCAGAAGGTACTGTCCATGATTCGATCAGTTTGTGTAAGCTCACCCACCACACGATAGCCCTTGCCCTCTTTTCGCATCTCATCAAAGCAAGGGTGCTTTAATAAGTTTCCTGCGAACAACATACGGGTTTGAATCCCCTTCTCCTCGAGATAACGAACAAGCTCGTTCCTGCTTATTCCTTCCCTTACCGTAATCAAAAATCCAAACCAGCTTGGTTTTGAATTTGCAACAGGCTCGGGCAGAATAATCTTATCCTGACAATCTGAAAGCAGTGAATGCAGGTGATCCCAATTTTCCCTTCTCGATTCCACAAATGCCGGGAGTTTTTTCAACTGAGTGCAGCCAATGGCAGCCTGCATGTCGGTTACTTTAAGGTTGTATCCAAAATGAGAGTACACATATTTATGATCGTACCCACATGGGAGTTCCCCGTATTGTCCGTTAAAGCGTCGCCCACAAGTATTATCTACTCCTGGATCACACCAGCAGTCACGACCCCAATCCCGAAATGAACGAATGATCTTATGGAGCAGCCCACTTTTCGTGTATACCGCCCCGCCTTCGCCCATTGTAATATGATGAGGAGGGTAGAAGCTCGATGTGGCAATATCACCAAAGAATCCTGTTTTCCTCCACTGCCCATCCACTTCATATTCACTTCCCAGGGCATCACAATTATCTTCAACCAGCCACAGCTTATGTTTATCACAAAACTTCCGGATTTCCGAGATATTAAATGGATTTCCAAGTGTATGTGCAATCATAACAGCCTTGGTCTTATCGGATAATGCCGCCTCCAGCATACTTACATCCAAGTTATACTGTGGTATGGTTACATCCACAAATACTGGTACGGCGCCATATTGAATAATGGGAGATACGGTGGTTGGAAAGCCAGCAGCGACAGTAATCACTTCATCCCCACGACGAATAGCCCGTTCACCCAGTCTTGGCGATGTCAGAGCCATAAAAGCGACCAAATTAGCCGAGGACCCTGAGTTAACCAGAGAGCAGAAACGTACGCCTACATAGCTCGCAAGGCTCTCCTCGAACTCATCGGTATATCTGCCTGCAGTCAGCCAAAAATCAAGTGAAGAGTCCACAAGATTCATCATATCATCCTGATCAAAATGGCGTCCCCCGTAGGGAATACGGTCACCAGGTGTATATGCTTTCTTAGGTTTGTGATGCTCGTTATAGTAATCACTTACCAAATCCAAGATCTGTTTTCTCAAGTCATCTGCCATGTTCATTTCCACTCCTGTAAAAATCCGATATTTGGGTATCTGTAAAGGCTGCAATAGTATTCCCTTCATTCAGGAAATGTTTGTACCAGTTTACAGTGTGATCAACGGCCTCGGAAATTCCCCACTGTTGTTTCCAATCAAGGATGGTTCTCGCCTTCGTGCTGTCAATCTTTAAGTACGTAGCCTCATGATGGACACTGTTATTCTGCGTGAACCAAGTCAGATCATTTCCCCAATAATGACAGAATTGGCCGACTAATTCTCCAGTAGTTAAGCAGTTATCGTCAGATGGGCCAAAATTGTAGCTTCCTTCAAATCGTCCTTTGTCTTCATACTGTTTCTTGGCAAGGAGTAAATACCCGTTCAGGCAATCCAGCACATGCTGATAGGGTCTGATCGAATGAGGGGAACGTACTACGATGGCCTTCCCTTCACTCGCTGCACGAAAACAGTCAGGAATAATACGGTCTGCTGCGAAATCCCCGCCTCCTATGACATTGCCAGAACGCGCTGTTGATACAGCTCTGTTGTCTTCAGCTTGAAAAAAAGAACTGCGGTAACTGAAGGTTACGAGCTCACTACAGGACTTACTATTCGAATATGGGTCAAGCCCACATAGATTTTCATTTTCACGATAGGCCCATAGGAACTCTTTATTTTCATAGACCTTATCTGTAGTTATATTGACCGTGGAACGAATGGAATCACAGTGGCGCACTGCTTCCAAAACATTTACCGTCCCCATAATATTAGTGCCAAATGTTCCTACAGGGTCATGATACGACTGTAGAACAAGAGGTTGAGCCGCTAGATGGAAAAGGATATCGGGGCGGGTCTTAGATATCGTATTACTAAGTAATTCAATATCTTGGATGTCCCCTATATAGCTCTCCACCTCTTCAGACAATTGCAACAAATTATACAGGCCTTCATCTTCAGACTTCAAAGAATATCCAATTACTGTAGCCCCTGCATTAAGCAAGATTCGACACAGCCAGCTCCCCTTAAATCCTGTATGGCCCGTTACAAATACTTTTTTTCCACGATAGAACCCAAGTACGTCTGAACTCATATCCAAATCTTCCATGGAGGGTGCTCCTCTTTCCACAAATCTTCTAAAGCAAACTTATCTCTTTGAGTATCCATACATTGCCAGAATCCATGATGCTTATAGGCATGAAGCTGACGGTCATGGGCCAAATTATTAAGTGGCTCTTTCTCAAAAACTTCCTTATCATCTTCACTTATATAATCAAACACTTGGGGCTCTAGCACCATAAACCCACCGTTAATCCATGAAGTATTCTCGACAGCTTTCTCCTGAAAGCTCTCTACCGTACTATCATCACTAATCTCCAGTAATCCGAATCTACCCGCAGGTTTAACCGTTGTTAGAGTTGCGATCTTCCCAGACTTTTCGTGCTCTTCAAGCAACATTTTTAGGTTAATATCACTTACACCATCACCATAGGTAAGAAAGAATCGTTCTCCCTCTACATACTTTTGTATCTTTTTGATTCTACCTGCCGTTTGGGTCTCAAACCCAGTATCCACTAAGGTCACTTTCCAGGGCTCTACATTATTATTATGAATAGTCATGCTATTGTTATTAGTGAAGTCGAACGTAACATCTGACATATGGAGATAATAGTTAGAGAAGAATTCTTTAATCACATATCCCTTATATCCAAGGCAGATTACGAAATCATTAAAACCAAACCCAGAATAAATCTTCATAATATGCCACAGGATGGGCTTCCCGCCGATCTCTATCATCGGTTTTGGCTTCAAATGAGATTCTTCACTGATTCTTGTGCCTAGGCCTCCGGCCAATAATACAACCTTCATTCAGCCACCTCTTCTCGATTCATTGTCCCCAGCAAGCTATGCTGCAATGGATTGTATTCTTACAAGAAGCTATTTTGTCTGAGCAAGCACACTGTAATCAATGGATTCACGATTCTGAAGGTACCAGTTATACAGCGATCCAATACCACTTTGCAGACTGCGAGAGGAGAAATTCGGCATTTGCTCTCGCAGTCTTTTATTAGCACCGGTATACGTCAGATTTCGGCCTTCATTCAAGACAATTACAGGCAGGTCTTTACCTGCAGCCTCCAATACCATCCGTGCGATTTCAGAGAGGTCGTATGGAACAGATGTACACACGTTATAGTCATGAAAATCAGGTGAGTGCTCCAGGAACCAATCTACCACTGGAAATAAATCTTCAATATACAGAAAATCAAATGAGCAATCCTGCCGGATAGAAAGTGGCAAATTGAACATAGCTTTACAGCATAAATTCGAGATAAATGTTGTTCTCCAATTTTCATACTTACCAAAGACACCAAAAAGCCTTAAATTATATATTTTTTCGGATGTTTGGGCAGTATGATTCATGATATATTTACCAAATCCATATGCATTGACAGGAATGCTGCGCCCTATTTCATCCTCTGTAATCAAATCAATATCATAGCGCTTGTCGTATTCAGCTCCTGAGCCAAAATATATAATTTTATGCAATTGATCCTGACAGAACTGGAGATTATAAAACATCTTCAAATTCGAATCCAGTTCAGCTTCTGGAGCCAAGGAGCGCTTGGTAAATGTCGCCGCGTGAATAACGTATTCGATCTGGTTCTTATCAATGAACCGTCTGACTTGATCCAGATCACACAGATCCAACTCTATACTTGACGTTACGAAAACCTGCGAGCTTTGCTCCAAATGCTCTTTCAAGTTCCGCCCTATGAAGCCATTTGGTCCTGCTCCTGTAATCCAGACTTTTTTCATTTTCCATCCACTATGAATCTCATGTTTTCGCGAATCTCATCAGCAGGAAGAAATGGATACAGATCCTCAAGCGAAGAAGATACTAAGGACCCATCTTCATTAACTTTAGTCATTGCTTTAGGAATCTCATCAAACTCGATGCTTCCCATCACCTCGCATAAAACAGGGCGATCGTCCTTCATCACTTGGTCAAGGATCTCGTCCAAACTATCGTTATTATCAATGCGGTAGTAATCAAGACCGTACAAATCAGCCATTTTGTCAGCAGCAGGGAATTCAAGCAATGTCTCTGGCGTACAGGCTGAGTAATTAGATTTAAAATGGTTGCGTTGCATAATATATATAGAAGCGTAACCGCCATTGTTCAACACAAATAGCTTAATCGGAAGTTCGTAGGTGGATATGAGCTGGAGCTCTTGAAGGTTGTGCTGCAAGCTTCCATCCCCTTCTAAAGCAATCGTTCTTTTCTTGCCTCCGGCAATGGAAGAAGCAATTGCAGAAGGTAAAGTAAAGCCCATGGAGCCCAAGCCCATGGAAGTAATAAACTTTTGCCCTTTTTGAACCTGAAAAGACATATGTGAAATTCCACAAGTACGTCCTGATGAAGATCCGACTATAATATCATCCTGCGAGCAACGCTTGCTGATCTCGTAACCAAGTCTATATCCATCTACATAGCTATTATCTTTCGAGGGTTGTACCTCTTCCAGTAGCTGATATTTCTCACGCATTTCATGACAATAAGAGAGCCAAGGTGATAGATCAGGCTGATCATACTGCTCAATTTGATTACGCATTGCTTGTACAAAAGAAGAAGCGTCCACCGCTAAAGTCTCTGAGAGCGGGATGGATAGCCGCTTAATTTCATGCTCATCAATATCAACAATCACTTTTTTGGCATTAGGTGCAAAGTTTTTAAGGTTGTACGCAGTCATGGCGGCATTCAAGCGCGCTCCTATTACTATCAATACATCCGTATTTTGTAAAATGTAATTGGAATAACGAGCACCTGGTGAACCTGGATGTCCAAAATATAACGAATCCGAATCCGAAAATACCCCTTTCGCCCTCCAGGATGCGAGGACTGGGATTCCCAGACTACGAACAAGCTCTTCAAATTCCTCAGCAGCATCCGATGCGACCAAGCCATGCCCGATCAAAAAGGCTGGTCGCTTAGCTGTGTTTAACATATTAAAAATCCTGGATATCTGCATTTGATCAATACCATTCAACCCACGATCATAGCCTTCTTCTTCTGGATTAAAGCCATAGAGCGTCGTCTCATCAATCAATGCCCCCTGTATATCCAGAGGGATATCGATCCACACAGGGCCACGGCGCCCGTTCGTCGCCAAAAAAAGAGCCTTCTCCAAATGATAGCGAATGCTTTGCTTGTCTAACACGATCTCAGCATACTTCGTTATGGGTCTAGCAATGGAAATAACATCAACTTCCTGGGCACCAACTTGCCGCACACCAGTATCTCCTACCAAGTCTGTTGATTTAGCCTGCCCAGAAATCACGAGAACGGGGTTGGAGTCCAGATACGAGGCTGTGACACCAGTAACAGCATTGGTCCCCCCCGGCCCTGTTGTTAAGAGACACACGCCTAATTTATTCGTATATTGGGCATAGCTATCCGCACAAATCGATGTAGCTTGCTCATTCAGATTACAAATAATATTTAGGGAAGGGGAGCGTTCAGCTGAGTCTAGCAAGTGCATCATTCCGCCACCTGATATAAGAAAAATATCCTTTACTCCGGTATTTTCGATGAATCGAATGACATATTCTGAGAGCTTGATCATTAGAAATTCTCCTTAATCCATCCGTGCTACCAGCTCGGATAATTGATTTACTGTAAGCCACTCTGTGTTGGTACCAGAATTGTACTCAAATCCCGGAATAACCTTCTTCCCACCAGGAATATAACAGCTTTCCTCATAGTTCCACCAATCCATGTGCGGATAAATCACAAAAAACTCATCATATTCGTAGGTATAAGCAGAATCCTCGGCAGTAATCATTACCTCATGCATTTTCTCCCCTTCTCGAATCCCAACCTGCTGTAATTCATGAGATGGAGCCATGGCTTTGGCCAAATCAGTAATTTTAAAGGAAGGGATTTTAGAAACATAAGTTTCTCCTCCGATAGAGTTCTTCAGGGCAGTCATTACAAGCTCTACTCCTCGTTCCAGACTAATCCAGAATCTGGTCATTTGAAAATCCGTAATTGGAAGAGTAGAGGTACCCTTATTCAAAAGCTCCTTAAAGAAGGGAATAACTGACCCACGGCTTCCGGCAACATTACCATACCGCACAACGGAAAATGAGCTTTTCGTCCCTCCCGTGTAGGCATTTGCAGAGATGAACAGCTTGTCCGATACCAGCTTGGTACCACCATACAAGTTGATTGGATTCACAGCCTTATCCGTTGAGAGCGCTACGACCTTCTTGACATTCCGATCCAGAGCTGCTTCAATAACATTCGTTGCGCCATTAATATTGGTTTTAATCGCTTCTATCGGATTGTACTCACAAGCTGGAACTTGTTTCATCGCCGCTGCATGAATAACATAGTCCACTCCATCAAATGCTCGCATCAAACGACCAGCGTCACGAACATCACCAATAAAAAATCGCAATACATCTGTATACTCTTTAAATTTGCTCTTCATCAGAAATTGCTTATACTCGTCTCGAGAGAAAATAATAATTTTCTTAGGTTTATAGTTACTCAATAAATAATCAGTAAAATACTGCCCAAAGGTACCTGTTCCACCGGTTATCAATATGACTTTATCGTTCAGCATCGTATCTATCATCCTAACTTTATGAATTGTTAAATAGAAAAAAGTTTATTATATAACTGGCAAGCATCATACACATTTTTAACTTCAAATAAAGACGCTTCTATTATTAACGCGCCACTCTTTTGAATTCCTCGATAATACTGTTTCTCGAATTTATCGGGGTAAATAGTACCCTTAAAATTTCTGTTTTGCGAATAATTTTCTTTGAACCACCGCGTGAACTCCTCATCTCCCAGAGCAGTAGCAGCAGCCTCGTAATCAAGAAGTCGTTGTTGAAAGCTCGGATCAGCTCCTGATAAAGCTTCAACACAAGAAGCGTATACAAATTTCCAATTTAAGCGCTGCAGCTTAAACTTTGGACTAATCTTTTTATTGCATATTTTTGCAAATTGACAGAATAATAACCACTGATCAGAAAAGCCGAACTGCGGAAGTACCTTTGTATTATAAAGCCTATTTGCAGCAAATTGTTTAATTTTATTCTCATACTCGTTCTCAGTAGCGCTAGACTGAACCACCTTTATCATCTGAAGCCCCGTACTATTTGATGACAACCCAGCAATTGTTATCGGATGCTGTACATATAACAATTGATCGTTCAATGCAAAATTAATCAGGCCTGTATAGATATCCTGTGAATGTCCATCGAGGAATTTCCCAGTTTTCTCGATTAGCTTTTGCAGATAGCTTCGTCGAAATCCTGAATTAATATAGAACATAGGAAGACGAAACATGGAAATTTTCAACTCCAGAATAGCTTGTAGATAAATATTAGTATCCATATATCCATATTTAATATTATTTGCTTCATACGAAGGGCTCGGAATGTAGAACTCATGCTCTCTACCATTATCTACGCCAGGCCAGTAATATAATAACCTGTCCCATACGATTACTTCTTCATTTGGAAATTCTCTCAGTGTTTTACGTAGCGTATCCAGTCCACTGCGCAGCACAGCGTCATCGGACCCCAGAGAGAATATGAACTCACCTTGTGCTTGACAATATGCATATTCAAAATTCTCTTTTAGCTGCAATTCTCGTTCAGGGCGGAAGTACTTGATTCTTGGATCATTGATCCGATTAACAAGCAAGAGCGTGTCATCATTATCTGATGAACTATTATCACTAATCACAATCTCATAATCATTTCCTGGGTCTTGGAGACAGGTTTTTAGTGTATGCTCTAGAGTCCTTGCGTTATTTCGAGTTGGAATTACAATACTAACTAATAACGATGACGCCTGCCATCCCTTGGACATATTAACATTGTAGAGCTTATTTAAAGTAGTATAAAAATCGCCGAAAAATCCATGGGATAGCACACTCTTCAAATGAGTCGGAGAAAAGATAACCTCGAATCGATTACCCGTCCCGTCCATACTGTCGGCATCTTCAATGACATCTAACACCTTAGAGTGACAAATAACATCACAATGTTGATGAGCACTGAACTCATCAGATAGTCTTTGAATGATATACGGAGTGGTATCTATTTTTTCACATCCAGACTGAAGTAGCACTGGTCTAATCAGTTGAACGCTATCCTGTTCCTCCACATTGTTAAAGACAACATTCATTACGTCCTTCATCTCAGGAAAACCATCAACATGGACCACAACGGGCTCAGTAAGATAAAAAATACGATTACCCCATTTGCTTAAGATGAACACCAGAAGTAAGAAAGACATATCTTCACCGTATGGCTTCTCAGTAACTAATATAAAGTCCCGATTGCTAGCTGATTTAAAGCTGCTGAATGTAACATAGAGCTTGGAAAGCTGCTTCATTTTGTTCTCGACGATTTCTTTTTTGGCATTCGTATCATCTAACAAGTCGTCTGCATACCGACAAAAGGCTGCAAAACAAATTGCACTCTCAATATACAGATCTCTATCGAAATAAATAGAGCCCAGATTATAATAAAGCTCTCCACACTCTTGATGCTTGGATATGCCATCTATCAACACATCCTCTGCCTCATTAGTCTGTCCCATGGCCAAGAGAAGAATTGCTTTGGCATTAATAAATTCTGGGTCCAGTTGCATGCTTTCATCAAGAGAACCTAGGAATTCCATGGCAGCACTGAAATGGCCTGATTCAATAAACTCTTTTATTTTTTTAGTTAAAGTATTTTTTTCTGAATCCATCATTTTAACTCCATCCGGTCTGAGATTCGAGGATACTTATGCACACATTTTTTTATATAGCATCGATAATTATCATCTCTATACCTGATACATGAGACTAACTATGATTCGTAGCCGGCCTTTATTCCTTACTTCAGGAGTCGATGGCAGAGTTCCGCAGATTTGCTATCCAGAACAGTGGATATCTGCAGAATTCTGTATCTAACAATTTCAAAATCTCTTGCATTGGTTACCTTCAAAGACTCGTCTACGGTATTTAGCCAGTCCAAATATAATCCAATTATATTGTGCCTGACAGTCAGTCTTGTGGATAAGAGTCCGTGGCTGACCACAGTCCAAATATTCCAATGTAACACTCTTGAGAGGTATACACTGAACATTTCATTTTTATTTACCGGATTTGGAATCTCGGTGTCAAAGATCCCCTTCAGTCTCTCGACAACCTTGATGAGATACCTCATATTTTTCGCAGGATCCTTATAAATCGATTGGGATAAAGACTCTTCCCTCGTTCTATAGTTGTAGACCACACTAGGTAAGTTATATATTCTTTCCGCCACTAGCAAGGCATTTAGTGTAAACACATGATCCTCACAATAGCTTATGTCCTCAAAATATCTGATTTGTGCTAAAAGTTCTCTTTTATATAATTTGCCCCAGCTATAAACCGAATAAAATAACTGCGGTTGTTCACAGATAGATATATATCCCTCATTCGCCAACTCAGGAAATTGATGAAATATACTCATAACACTCTCACTCTTACTATCAAAGCGCTTATAGATCCCAGTAATAACATCCGCTTGCTTGTCCTGAGCGGCCTGATACATGATTTCTAATGTTCTTTCAGGTATAGTGTCATCTGCATCTATAAAGAATACATACTGTCCTTTAGCTTGATCTAATCCTAGATTTCTCGCAGCCGACACACCTTTATTATGATCCTGCCTAAGCAATATAAATTGCTGATACCGCTGAGCATACCTATTAGCAATCGAAAGGGTGTCATCCGTGGAACAATCATCTACTAGTAGGATCTCAACATCTCTGAATATCGTCTGACTCGACAAGGATTCTAACGTATATTCCAAAAATTCTTCTGCATTATACATTGGTACAATAACCGTTATTAGAATATCTGAGGCTCTCATTACATCCACCTTTCTTAGAAACTGAAACTATGCCTGCTTATTGATTCAACAATCTTAAGCGCAAATTTCTAACCTGCTCGTTCTCTTGAGCTACATGGTCTAAAGCATGAAGTGCATTTCTAAAATCGCCTAATGTATAATACAGTGATGCGATCAGATAATTCGTGTGATCTTTTTCTTTGTTAAACAATAAGGAAAGCTTCAATAGCTCAATGGTTACTTCATAAAGCCCTTGCTCAAAGAAATAGTTCACAAATATGGTGGTCGTGTTAGCCTTATCAAATACATTACTTCGAATGATTTCTCCGATATCCTCAATTGTGATTGTGCTTGTTAAAAGCTCCTGTATCTCCTTCAGTGAATCATTTCTTTGAACGTTGTGTTCAACTCTTAGCACTAAGAACTTCAACCATCTTTGTTTATCCGCCTTTAATGTCACAATTTCATGCAGTTCTTCAATCCAACCTTCGATTTGCTCATTCTTATCTTGGATTTTCCTCAACCAATACAGTGCTTTCTCATCGTCCCCAGCACCATAATATACAGTACCCAGGTTAAGAAGAGTCGTCGGATCTTCAGGAGCAAGCTCGTGAGCTCTAGACAATAATGGAAATACCTGCTTCATCTCGTCCCGCTCATAATATGAAATTGCGAGATAATTTAACAGTGGTACAACAGGACCACTATATGTATTAGCAGCCTGCAAAATTGAACTTGAGGAGCTTAACAATATTTGTTCTACAAGCTCTTCATTAGGGTTCTGAAATAGCTGATTGAATCGCTCATGCAGATTTGCAGAATCTAGCATTTTGTATGCTGCAATCATGAAGCTACGAACCTCAATATGCTGTGACAGCTCCCCTGAATTGATGCGTTTTAGGCTATTTATAAAAGCCTGCTCTTCAGAAGAGGTTTGTTCCTTTATCGCCTCAACCGTACTTATTCTAAGATTATTACGCTCTAGCAGCATTTTGATGCTATCAAGACTCCAGTCTGTGAGTCGATGTCGTTCAAGCTCGGCACCCTTCATCAGCTTGCTTATGGTGGAGTAATGATACACATTGGGAACATTCACATGTAATATACCGCTCCCTGTCAACAGACGATAGCAATCTTCCAGCACTTCTTGGACATTGCAGGTTGTGTTCACCATGATGTAATCGAAATATCCTTGCTCGGCTTTATAGCCTTGAAGTGTATTAGATATATGGATTGAGTCGGGATATAGGCCTTGGCTGATTTCTCTAATTGTCGAGTTAAATTCGACCCCATGTAATTCTACATCAGGAAGAGAATGATGTAGGCTAAGCAAAGTGTTTCCAAAACTACTTCCAACAACTAAAACTCGACTAAGGTTGGAAGTACCCACGGGCAAAAGCGTTTTATGCACTGGATTTACCAGTACTTCAAGTGAACTAAATCCCCATTTTGTTTTAAAGGTCCGACTGGAACTCAAATCGTTCTCATTCTCAAGCCCATAATGATGAACAAACACATTAGTACAGACCATTAATCTATATTTTACCTGTGCAATTCTTAGACAGTAATCTACGGTTAGCTCTTGCCCCTGAAGCTGCTCGTGAAATGACCCAATCGAATCTATCACGTCCCTTTTTAAGAACAGACAGAAGCCTGACAGTGTAACCTGCTGCTTCAAGCCAAAGCTGCGATTGCAGTTGCGGCCAAATTGGAGCATACCCTCCATCGAATCATAATTAACCTCTATAACCTGATCACCAATAGCATGATTAGATAGAGGTCCTACACCTGCAATATCTTCATTCTGATATAAAGACTGAATCATATAATCCAGCCAGTACTCCGTTACCAGAGTGTCACTATGTAATAACAAGACACTATTACCAGAGGACATCTCGATACCTCTATTCCAGACTTGGCCTTCCGTCAAGGGACTATCGTGAAATAACGTGAGAATATCCGTCTGATCTGCCAGCCACTCTTTTTGTTTAAGAGAGCCTCCATGCTCCACGACGATTAATTCATAAGCTCCTCTTTCGGTGAACTTACGTATATTATCAATGGAAGCAGCCAGATATTCTTGCTCATTTGGCGCTGCGTTAAGTATTATGCTAGTCTTATGCATGGATAACTCCTTTACGCTCATTGTTATCTTAATTATCGGTTTATTTGCGTTTTTTCGACAGAACATCGACAAAATAACTTCTTTAGGCCTAGCAAGATTCGACTAATCTTGGACATGGTGATTTTCTAAGACATTCAATCTCTCAATGGAAGGTTCATAGTGATACATAGATGCGGCTGCGTACTGCTTTTTAGCGTGCTTCACATCCCCCAATACCTCATAGAACACACCAAGGTTATGATGAGCTGCATAGCTCCCCGTTCCCTTAATACTTCCTTCCTGCCCATTCTCACCAATCTCCAGAGCCCTCATGTAGTTTTGTTCAATGAATGAAAGAAGATGCTCGTATTTTGCCGGCTCACTCATAATCAATTCTAGTAAATACAAGGCTGATACAAAGAAGAAATCAGGATATTCACACAAAAACTCCTGCTCTTCATTGATAACATCAATGCCAAATTCCAGATTGCCGGACGCGATCATAGCATACATATAATTCACAACCAGAGAAGGGGCGTACGATTCCTGCCTCGTAAGCAAATCATATGCCTTCCGTAAATACTCGAATGTCAGCTGATGCTGCTCAAGTCCACGATACTCCTTGGCTAATTGATAATAGTAGTAAGGATCCCGGGGATGTTGCTGAATCATGGCCAATAATAAAGGAACGTTCCGTTCGCCCTTTGCTTGCTGAAAGTAGCCGTCATGCTCAATCTCTACATTGATCCGTATTCTGGGATAATCCGTATTAATTTGCTCGTGAATTGTGCCACTATATCGACAAGTCGATGGAAATACTCGAGTAATATAGCTCTGCTCATACTCTACTCCCGTCTGCCCTTGGAATTTATTGTTGATCTTTACTTTTCCAACGACTGGAGTAGGGTAAGCCATTAGCTCCTGAAATGTGCTTGAAGGCTCATTGGAGATATACTCATCTGCATCCATCACCAGACACCAATCACAGTTGGACTTGTCCAAGGCAAAATTGCGTGCAGCGGCAAAATCATTGTTCCAGATATAGTCATATATCTTTGCCTCAAATTCTGCTGCAATCTGTTTGGTCTGATCCGTAGAGCCAGTATCTACAACGATGATCTCATCAACATATTTCACTACGCTTTCAAGACATCTTCTGAGATGTCTTTCTTCATTCTTCACAATCATCACTAGGGATATGGTTTTATTCATGTCTACCTCTCATACGAAAGTTCTCATTTAACATTGTTATATTTATTATCGGCTAGTCTTTACATTTCGAAGAGACTAGAAATCGGTATATGTATATTGTATTTTTTACCAATAAATATTAATATATGTTACTCCCTTTATCTCTACTAGCAAACAACCGATAAATGATATAACTACTATTATAAGCCGGAAGGAATATATGCATGAATTCTAAAATCAAGATCACCTTATTCCACTTATCTGCCTCTGGATCGAATAATTATCACTTATTTCACGCAGCACCTGAGCATTTACGTTCGAAATATGACATTGAGCTACTGACGAAAGAGCAAACACTATATAACCGATACCTTGATGAAAGTGATGTCTATATCACCACCCATGGCGAATATTTGTCGCATTATGAAAAAGTCAATATTGATTTGTGGCATGGCTTCCCACTAAAAACAATGGCAAAGATGGACCGCAATGAAAAACTGCCTGATGAGGATATCCATAAACATTGGTCTGAAGTGGATATGATTATGTCTTATTCAACTCTTTACAACACACTTATGAACGCCTGCAACGGTGCTAACATATCCAAATATCAGATTACGGGCATGCCTCGCAATGATGCGCTATTTAGTACACATTCAGTGCAGCATCTCAAGCGATTATTTCCTGGTCTGGGAGACGGAAAGGTCATCTTCTACATGCCGACTTTTCGTCAATCAATTGTTACTCCTGATAAGGTTGACGGAGGCAAGCATACTGGAAATGTATTCGGACTTCCGGATTTCAACAAGACACAGCTCATACTGTTTTTGAAAGAGCATAATTTATCCCTTGTTCTTAAGCTTCACCCGTTTGAAGAGCAGTATTTTGAGAAAGAGCTACAGGAGCTAGCTACCCAAGGCGTATATACGTTAAGTGATGCCAAGTTAATGGAAGCCAGTCTTGATCTGTATGAAGTGCTTGGTGCAGCAGATATGCTGATCACCGATTATTCATCTGTATACATTGATTATCTGCTATTGGATAGACCCGTATTGTTCCTAGCTACGGATCTAGAAGAATACAGGGCTAATCGAGGATTTCTGCTTGAACCCTACGATTTCTGGACACCTGGTCCCAATTTAAACTCCCAAATAGAGTTGTTTGATGCCATTCAGCGTTTTGAGTCGGAGCCTGAATGGTATAATAGTGAGCGAAATACTATTCTGAATCTATGTCATCAATTCAAGGACGACCAATCCTCAGAGCGGATCTGGCAGTACATTGACAGCTATATCGAAGCTCACCAGGATGAGATTTATCAAAGAAGAATCAGCTATCAAGAGCATAAACAAATGCAACAGCAGGTAAAACGGGTTATCCAAGGAATGATTGAACAAGGACATTTAGAACAGGCTAATGGTGCCATTCAGAAGTATCTAGAGAATAACAAAGCCGACTCGGACATTTTTGCCATGAATGGTATGCTGCACCTAAGCAATAATGATCCACAAAGTGCAATTAAAAACTTCTCGGCAGGACACCAACATTTTCCTTGGGACGAAGATCTTTTGTATAACTTAGGCTATGTGCATGAGCTTATAGGCCAATTAAAGCTAGCCAGACAATACTATGAAAAAGCAGCGGCCCAATGTACAAAACCAGACTTAGCCGAACTGTTACGCAACAAGCTACATCAGTTAGTATAAAATAGGAGGCACTTTATGAAAAAAGTCATAACCTACGGGACCTTTGACCTCCTTCACTATGGCCACATCTTATTGCTGCAGCGTGCGAAGGAATTGGGAGATCATCTTACGGTCGCTTTATCTACAGATGGCTTCAACGACATTAAAGGGAAGCATGCGTATTTTTCCTATGAGAAGCGTAAAATGATGCTTGAAGCGATAAAATATGTGGACACTGTCATTCCTGAACGCAATTGGGAGCAAAAAAAACATGATATTGTTGACTATGACATTGATATTTTCGTTATGGGAGATGATTGGAGAGGGAAATTCGATGAGCTCTCTGCTCATTGTGAAGTCATCTATCTAGAGCGTACGCCTGATATATCCACTACATCTATTAAAGATAATTTATCCGGCATTTCGTAACTAGTAAAAATGATAAGAGGCATCGCTGACCTTAATGTCAGGATGCCTCTTTCGAATTATACGAGAGCTTTCTCTCTAATGAACTCCTCCACAAATGAAATGGAAGAGAACCCTGGAAACTTCTGCTCAAATTGCTGAACAAGTGAAGAAAATTGATCGTTGGGTAATAGACGCATCAGAACGGAATAAAGATGTCTTTTTCCCGGCTGAATTGCTATAGCCTCTTTCAAAAACTCAACAGCTTCTTCATTAAAGCCGTGATTTGCATGATAAATAGCCAAATTCTCGATACTAGTATGATCCAACTGCTGCTGCTCTAGTAGGAGTGAGTAGTACTGTAATGCCTGTGGCATGAGATTTAGACTATAGAAATGGTTAGCTAGTTGATTAATCAAAGCTGGGCTTTGAAACACACCAACAAACTGATCAAATATGGAGTACTCTTGGACCAAAAACAACTGTTTGGACACCATGAACAACAATTCTGCATATTGCTCATGTGCAGCTTGATCCGGCTGTTGCCCTTTTATGGCCTGCAGAATTAGCGTCGTGGCTCCCTTTAATCCCTTCGCATCACCAAGATGCTTAAGAGATGCTTCCAGCATATCAGCTTTATTCCATATCAATGCCCCTACCACAACCTGAAGCCACAACTGCTGCTGCTTCGCTAGCTCTGATCCAATGGCTGATTTCAGTAGTCTATGCCCCTGCACAGCATCCTTGTTCAATATAGCCAGTCGCAACTGATCGGTTTCATGTAGAGAGTGTAACTGAACATACTGCTCATAATGCTTCGCTAAAGCTGTCTGACCTAGGACTAAAGCGACCTTGAATATGAGAGCCGCATCCGATGAATTTGTTTTATCATAGATACGATCGAAAAATTCAATAACATTGGATTCCGTCTCATTTTGACTAAGCCACTGCACTAACTGTAGCAAAACCTGAGGGTTCTGTTTGTTTTTATTGAGCTGCTTGGACATCCAATAGATGGCCTGCTGGTTATCGTTAATCCGAAAACTAAGCGAGACAAGCTGCTGAACAGGTGAATCAAAGCTATGCACTGGATCTGTTAGCCAAATTTCCTTGCCCTGCCTTGCTCTTAACTCAGCAATCTCAACCGCTTGCCGATAGGAAGCTACAGCTTCTTTGAAAAAGCCCAATGTTTCATAGTGAAAACCACAAATCGTATGATATTCTGAAAAATCACTATAGCGGGACAGCTTTTCTTCAGTCAGTTTCCACGATTCTGGGAGACGATTCATTTTATAATAAAGTGTTATTAGGCCAATAAGACAATGCGGGAACCAGACTACACTTGTATTCTCAATCCCAAGGGCATGTTCGTAGCATTCGAGGGCCTTTTCCTCTTCTTTTGCATATCTATATTGGTTTCCTAGTGTAAACCAGTCATAATAATCAAGTTTCTGCTTCTCACGCATGGTCTCAAATATTTGCATATTTCGCTCATGCTTATTCTTATTAACGATGGTCTGAACCTGGTAGCCTGTATGAAAAATATTTAAGCTCAATTTCTTATGATATAGATTCTCGTGCGTACGACTTCTCGATAGATCCTTAAGCAGAACGTCGCTAGCATCAGTAACATCGTTATCTTGCACCTTCTCATGAATACTACTTCTTGTTAGCTGTTCATGGATCGGACGCTCGAAAATAATCCCCATATGGTTAGGGAACAGACGTGTGACTGGTGCAGTGGTGATTTCATCCTTGTTTCCCTTATCCCCTGTAAAATTAATAACTGGTAACGTGTATGCTAAATAGGGGAGTGGGGTCTCCTGATCCAGAAATGAATTCCACTCGTCGTGCTCATCCTTAGAAAGATACTCATCTGCATCAAGAACCAGAATCCATTTGCCAGTAGCATGCTTTAAAGACTCATTACGAGCTGCTGCAAAGTCATTCGTCCATACGTAATCATATATCTTATCCGTATATCTCGTAGCTATAGCCTTCGTAGCATCTGTAGACCCTGTATCCACAATGATGATCTCATCGGCAATTCCTCTTACACTTTCCAAACAACGTTCCAGGACTGCTTCCTCATCCTTGACAATCATACATACACTTAGCCGTTTCATTGAGTATACCAGCCCTTTGGTTTAGTTCTTCCGGTCAAAAAACATGCTGTCAGGAGTATAGTTAGCCCCATAGGCTGACTTCTGCCCTTTGATAGCCTCTTGTTTAATAAGCCATTGGCCAGCCTCTGTTTTCAGGCTACTCATTCTCCCGAGGATGATCTCATCATGTGCTTGTAGCCTCACGATATGCTGCTTATCACTAGGGGTAAGCGTGGCTTGACACAGCGTAATTTGCTGGACAAGCCGCTCCCGCTCCTCACTGAATTCGGATAATTCCTCATAAGTGCTATAATCAATTCGTTCTACTAATTGGGCTGTCAAGTTCACCAATTGCTCGACGTATTCCTTAGCAAGCATTACTTGCCCTGTCCTAATGATTTGATAGCCGTATCCCAAGCCTCTCTGAGTTCCTGCAAATGGGACAGCACTTCATTAGCAGGCCGAACATCTTTTTTCAAATTCGATTGGATCAACTGATGAATCATATATTCATAGACCTGATATAGCGTTTTGGCAACTTGATAATCCATATTCAAAGCTGCAATTAATTCATGAAGGACAGCTTGTCCTTTACACAGGTTGGTATTACTCTTTTCGTAGTTGGCTTCTTCAATCCCTGTAATTCCCAGCTTCACAAAACGGATTGCTCCATCATACAGCATGATCAGAAGCTGCTCCGGAGAAGTCTGGAATTGTGATTGTTGATACTTCTGCAGTGGTGAATTAATCAATCGGGATCTCTCCTTCATTCTAGTAAATTAAATATTATAGGAAGCTAGACAGACTTGAGGACGTAGAATTATATCTGTTCATGGCAGTCTCCATAGCGGTAAACTGCTTGTAGTAATTGTTCTCGATTCGAAGGAGCCGGCTTTGCCAATCTGTAATTTGTCTTTCATAGGAGTCCAGCTGAGTTCCCATTTGGCTTTGAGGTAGAAACGCTGTTGTGATATCTGAGCTCATTTTGGATGTACCGGCCTTCTCGGCTAACGTATCGAGTGCTCCACTATTTATTTTCTTGATGCGGCTGAATAGTCCATCTTTTTCTGTGACGTTCTTTTTTTGAGTAGGAGTCAATCCTGGGGTATTATCCGTTTGAGAGAATAGTGCAGTTAGCTTCTCTGGATCGCTCTCGATGGCCGCTCTCAATTTATTTTCATCGATATGAAGCTTACCCTTTTCTCCGTAAGCCCCAGTAGTAATCCCAAATTGCGCAAGATTTACTTTCTCTCCACTTGGCAAGGTTACATCTGAAGTCATTGCTAATCGCATTTCAGAAATGGCCTTGTTAAGAATGGTATCATTCTTAAGCATACCGCTCTTGGCTTTGCTATCCCATAGCTCGATTTCACTTTCCTTCATCGCTTCTCTTTGCTCTGTGCTCAGCGGCAAATATTTGCGATAACGCTCCTCATTCGTCTTACCGTTAAGCAAGGCTAACGTCTCATTATAAGATTCCACAAATGCTTTGATATTGTTGACAACGGAATCGACATCCTTCGAGATCTCGACTTGCGTCGACTGATCTGTTGGTGATACACCTGTCAGCGTAAGCTCTACACCATTGATCGTAAAGCGATTAGATGATTGGTTGGTCTCAAGACCATTAATGACAACCTTTGCATCTTTACCATCCTTAGGTCCAGTCGTTGTAAACCCAGTATTCCCAGTAAACAATCCACCTTCGAGTGCAATAGCCTTGTTTCCAGTTTCCTTATTCGTCAAGGACAGGCTTCCTGAAGCCGCGTCATATACAGCAGTCACACCTGTTGCTTTATTACTATTAATCTTCTTAACGAATGAATCAATTGTATCATCTGCAGTAAATTCGATGGTAGCATCGCCGATCTTGACGCTTGTCTCACTTCCGGAATATAAATCAGACATCTTGGAAGCACCTGCAGCACCTTTGTAGACAATGCTAGTTGCCGATGCAAGATTTTTAACCTCTATATTCAAGACAGAGTCCGTAGCCTCACCTGTAGCGGTTGCAGTTACTACCCCTGTGGCTCCAGTAATATTGGCTTTTTTCGAATCGATATTTTGTGTGCGACTAAACGTATCCGTAATTTTGGTATTAAAACTCACCAGTTTTGTGCTTACATTGCGATATTCCTCACGCTTCCACTCCGTAAGCTGTTTCTGTTGATTTAATTTATTCAGAGGCGCTTTCCGCGCTGTCATCAGTTTTTCTACCATTTCATCAATATTAAGTCCAGAAGAAAGTCCACTAATTCTCATCATTTATCCCCCATTCAAGCTTTTTCATCAAAGAAAAGTCCGTTCAGCTCCATTATATTGGCTGCCACATCAAGCAATTTCTCTTTCGGTATTTCGCGAATCAGCTCCCCAGTCGATTTGTCCATAACCTTGACCATAATGGCATGTGTTTCTTTATGAATCGAGATTTCGAATGTTTTTTCAGGTCCTTGTACTGCACGAATTGTCTTCTCAAACAACTCCAGAGCCTGTTTTTCTTCCATTGAAAATCCTCCGGAAATACTGCCAGGTCCTATATTGGAAGCTGTTGAACTGTCGGTGTCAGTATTGGTTCGAATTGACTGAGGTACGACAGGTGCGACTCCGGAGATATTCGCTGTAATTCTGTGGTCCATAACGGGCCTCCCCTACAATTATCTTATCCTGCAAGAGCCTACGATTGAAGCTACTGTAATACTATGTATATCGGATTCCCACACTACTTTTTGAAGAGAATAACAGAAAAGAGACCTTGAAAAGTCAAGGTCTCTTTTGAGAAAGCTACTAAGATTAACGAAGTACAGACAGAACACCTTGTGGTGCAGAGTTTGCTTGAGCCAGCATAGACTGGGAAGCTTGCAGCAAGATGTTGTTTTTGGACAGTTGAACCATTTCTTTTGCCATGTCAGTGTCACGTACACGGGACTCAGCAGCAGTCAGGTTTTCAACAGTAGTGCCCAAGTTGTTGGAAGTGTATTCCAGACGGTTTTGTACAGCACCCAGCTTGGAACGCTCAGTGGATACAGCTTTGATTGCATCTTCGATCGAAGCCAGACCAGTAGTGGATCCCAGGCTAGTGAAGCTACCTGTAGTGATAGCACCAATTGAGATGGAACCAGTTGCTTTATCGTTCACTGTGATTGTTGCACCAGCAGTGATGCTGATTCCGTTGAACGTAGTCTTAGTCATGATGTTATCGATTTGGTCACCCAGTTCTGTCAACTCTTCATCGATGTTAGCCTTGTCATTGGAGCTATAAGTTCCGCTGGACTTTTGTACGTTCAGTTCTTTCATACGAGTCAGCATAGCACTAACTTCGTTCATTGCACCTTCAGCTGTTTGTACGAAAGAGATCCCGTCTTGAGCGTTACGTTGTGCTTGCTCCAGACCACGGATTTGTCCACGCATGGACTCGGAAATGGAAAGACCTGCAGCGTCGTCAGCAGCACGGTTGATGCGCAGACCGGAAGACAGTTTTTCCATGTTTTTGCTTGTTGCAGTAGTGTTCAAGCCCATGTTACGGTGAGTGTTCAATGCCGGTACGTTATGATTGATAATCATTGTTATATTTCCTCCCTGAAATGGTGTAATTCCCACGTCCATGTGGTATAAGCGTCTTCACAGGTCGGCCGCCCTGAAGAATTACCGCTCTAAGTTATATATCGTCCATGCATTTTAAATTGTTAATAGCTTTGCAGATATTTTTTGAGAAATATTTGTACTGTTAGAGCATTAATATTCCGTTCACTCCAGGCCATCGATCTCCAGCATAGCATTTTTAACAGATTGAATATCTAATACCGCATTTTGATTGTTTTGCTGAATGGCGTCAAAGATCTCTTTTCTATAAATATCTACATTTCTCGGTGCTTGAATACCGATTTTTATCGTATCGCCTTCCACCGCCAATACAGTCAGTACAATATCATTTTGAATTACGATAGATTCGCCTTTTTTCCTTGTCAATACAAGCATTACGAGTCACCGCCTTCGGAATGATCCGGCCAAAGCCTATGCTTGGTATTATAGCCAGTATTCTGTAAGACTATTTGCTTTCCTGATTGATTCTCGGTGTTAAAGATTAATGGTGCCAGTAAGTTAATCGTTGTCTTCTTCCGGTCACTGTGCCATGTCACAATGCAGCGCACAATAACCTGCTCACGATTATCCACTTGTAAATCCTGCATCGTCTCATCTGAAAGTATAAACTCATAATCACTGATAAAATCAAACGGATCAACCGTAATAAATGTGATTGCAGGCTCCTCTACAGCACTTAATAAACTGAAGAGCTCATTATGTTGTTGGAGCCGAAATTCTCTCAGGTGCTCAAAGCCTGGCATCCCCTTAGGGAAAGTATATATACGATTAGCTTCCTCTGTTGTAGCACTATGTTGCTCGTAATTCGCGGACATAGGAATCCTCCTTGAAATCGTAAGGGATGTTATAGAAAGAAGCTACGGACTCTTTGTCCATAGCTTCTCACTACATTATAAAAAAATCAAGCTTAGCGCATAAAGTCCATCAATGACGGTTGCATAATAGAAGCTGAGGATTTCAATGCTGCCTCATATATAGTTTGAGCAGAAGTGGCTTGTATCATGAGTGATGCAATATCAGCATCCTCCGTCTTGGATTGCAGCGTGGTAAGATTAAGACCACGGTCTTCCAGGCGTGTCTGTACGAGCTCGACACGATTCGTGCGGGCACCCACCTCCGACAAGGCGGCTTGCATTTTCGTAGCCCGTGACTCAATTTGGTTCAATTGTGCTCCGATGACTTCATAATCGCCGCTCGCAAGGCCAGCGACCAGATCATCCATAACCTTAAATACGTTATCTCCGTCCGCAGACCCACCAAAGAATTCGCTTCCTGAGGTGTTCACCCGAAACACAGATTGATCTCCGATGGCATAATTGACACCTTCTGTATCTGGATCAAGTTGAGAGAATTTCGTTATAGCACCTGATAATTCATAGGGTGGTTGGTCATAGTTCTGTCCATTGAAAATGTACTTCCCTCTAATCTGGCTATTCCCTATGTTGCCCATTTGCTCCTGGAGCTGCTCAACCTCCAGCTTAACTGCATCCAGACCTGACTCAGGAACTGTTCCACTAGAAGCTTGTACTGTTAGTTCCTTCAACCGGTGTAGGACATTAATAGCCTGCTGCATGTTGGAATCCGTGAAATCGAGCCAACTGACAGCACTGTCCGTATTGCTCTGGAACTGCTCGTTCGAAGCCAGCTCAGCACGGTAACGCAAGGCATAGGTAACGCCTACCGGATCATCCGAGGGCTTGTTAATTTTACGACCCGTGGAGATCTGATTCTCCATGTTCATCATATTTCCGTAGTTGCGGTTCAGGTTACTGAGCGTCTGCATACTCATCATACCCGAAGTGACACGTAAAGACATAGGTTCATCCTCCTGCTTCTATAGATTACAGGCCTACACGCCCGGTACTGTTAATCAGCTTGTTCAGCAGCTCGTCATAAGTGGTCATGAATCGGGAAGCAGCACTATAAGCATGCTGGAACTTGATCAGGTCGGTCATTTCTTCATCCAGCGACACGCCGCTGACAGATTGACGACTCAGATCTACTTGCTCAACCAGAGCTTGTGCATTCTTCGATTGGCGTTCCGCTTCCTCTGTCTGTACACCAAGCTGTCCCACAATTGAGCTGAAGAAGTCATCGACTGTTCCCGGTGCACTTAACGCAATTCCAAAATCGAACTTGTTGCTCTTCAGTGCTGCAATCGTCAGGGCAAGATTGTTATTCCCCAGTACGACCTTCTCATTTGCAGTGCCTGCTCCACTTACACGCATGGAGGAAGCAATCTTGTTCGGATCGTTCTGAATGTCAAGGCTGAGCGTGATGTTCGCAGCCGTAATTGGAGCACCATCTGTGGTGGTAAAGAACTGGCCGCCAGCTGTAGGCGTAGTCCCACTCAATGTGTACCCCAGCTGATGAAGACCATTGATACCTGGAACAGTCACCGTTAGATTATCTGTCAGTGTCCGGTTACCATTGGCATTCGAATAAGTGACTGCCGTATTGTTCGGGCCAGAATTCAGAATCGTCCCTTCCGGAAGCACTGTGCCGGCCGGGATTGTAATCTGAATCTCACCATTTGCCAACGTATTGGCAAGTGTGTTCATTTGTGTTCTGTAGTTGGCAACGTATTGATCGCGGGAGAAAATCATCCCGTGTACCTCGCCGCCAGTCAGCGTACCGCCATCATACAATCCTTGCAGAGTGTCGCCAGTTACTGCTGTGGCAGTTGCACCAGTCACCAGCACCTGACCACCCAATGTAACCTGGTAACCATCTTCCAGCTGTGTTACCTGCACGTTCGCCAGCTTCGACAGCTTATCGATCGCAAGATCGCGTTGGTCGCGCAGATCATTTGGATTATCGCCCAGAATCTCCAATTTGTTAATGCTGCTATTCAGATCGGCTACATTTTGCAGCAAGGATGAAATTTCTGTGGCCTTCAGATTGACACTGTTTGTAAGGTCCGAGGTCAGAGCATCCAACTGCTTGCTCACCTGATTCATTGCATCCGTGAGTGCTAATGTTGTCTCTTTGACAATCTTGCGGTTCGTAATGTTCTCCGGGTCCTGGCTTAAGTCCGACCAAGCGTTCCAGAAATTATCCAGCACCTTGCGAATCCCCGTATCCGAAGGTTCATTCATGATGGTCTCCAGCTTGGATAACGAATCATAACGTACACTCCAGCTACCTACCGATGTATTCTCATTGCGGTACTGGTCATCCAGAAAGCTCTGTCTAACACGCTCGATGGCGCTGAACTCGACACCTGTTCCCAATTGACCAGGCGCTGTAGCACGGAACATACCGTAAGCTTCCATGGGAAGAGAAGGCACCATGCGAACGACCTGTCTGGAGTAGCCCTCCGTGTTAGCGTTAGCAATATTATGGCCTGTAGTGGCCAATGCTGTGGATTGCGTGTTCAAGCTCCGTTTCGCCGTTTCTATACTATGAAAAGTTGATGCCATATTCTTTCCTCCAATTCAGGCACGTGTATCGAAAAGCCCGGAACGATTCGATCCGGCGTGCTTCTCTCCCGGGTGTTGATAGGTTACATCTGCTTCCGCATAATAGGACATGCTCTCTACCGAAAAATCAATGAACGACATCGCCTGTTCAATCAACTGTTGATTCAGATCATTCATACGTTTTACCTGCTGCAGAGTCTCTCCAAGTGTGGACTGCATTTGCAGCAACTGCTGCTTCTCCTCTTGGTCGAACACCAGCCTGGACAACTCTGTGATCGTCAGGTTCAGCTTGGATTTGATTCCACGCTCGTGCAGGACCTCATACAAGCTAGATGTACGCTGCTCCTCAAGTTGCTCAATTTGCTTCACGCAGCGGGACTCTTTTTTCATAATCTGAATTAAGTCATCTACTTGGTTGGAAATAAGAGCCTGCTTCTTCGCCTCTCCCAGCTCCAAGAGGTGTAGATGGACATCATTCAACTGATTCAGTACATCAACCAATCGATTCAAGGCCATATGTTCAATCACCTAGTTCCCGGAATTTTGCTTGAAATAAGGCAACAGCTTGTTGGCAATTTTGGATGCATCCACATGGTATGTACCAGAGGATACTTGTGCTTTCAATTCCTTAATCCGCTCAGCACGATCGGTGTCATTACTGCGTTGCAGCATCTCCATAGCTTCAGGAGAAAAGGATACCTCATCCTTGCGTCGGCTCTTCTTCTGTTCCTCCTGGCGTCCAGTCTCCTGGTTACGTTGGTATGGATTAATCGCATTGATGCGGTTGGTCTCGTTAATTTTCATAACTTAACTTCCACCTTCCTCAATATTTATAAAATACGTGGTATTAGAAAAACGTTAATCGGCGTACTTGCACGGATGACAGGCCGTATTGGGCGGGCAATTCCTGCGCTTGCAGAATAGTTCAGCTCTGCTGAAATGCAACATACGGGCTCTGTAATCTTCATAAAAGTGTTTGGATTATTCGCTCAAATAAAAAAAACACCGATAAGCTTTACTAAGATTATCGGCGTGCTTTAAAACTTTTTGAATAGCTGTAATCGTTTTTAATTCCACTGAACTAGTAATCCCGCTTTTTGTCAATAGCATTGTAGGTAGCTGAACCCACATTGTTACCTTCGTCCTGTTTCTTCTCTGCAGAGGCCCGTGTTAATTCCTTCGTAAGTCGTGACCTACAGGAATCACACATATTATTCTCACGGATGAGTGTACCGCACACCTCACAAGGATACATCAAATTCGGTGCATTGGCGATGGAGATTCTTCCCTCCCGAATGAAGCGAGTGATCTGCTTGATCGGTACTTCGGTCGCTTCCGATAGCTCCTGAATATTCGCACCTTTATTTTCGCGCAAATAGGCAACGCATACTTCATATTCACGTTCTATATCTTTTATGCAATTAGGACATAGCTCTCTAAGATTGATGGAGTATAAGCGCCCACAACGAGGACAATTGGCAAGATTCATAACGTACACGCCCCCTTCAATAATCTGGTAGTAAACATCTGTAGTACTAATTTACCTTATTTACACAAAGCTCGTCCAGATGGAATAGGCTTTCCTGTAAAATATATTGCATTGGGAAATTAGCAGCAATTTCTTCTACAAAAGGGATTACCAAGCCTATACTTCATGTAATAGAGCGCTTCTCTCACTTCGTTCTGATCAGGAACGTGCCCAAGTAAGGCCATATACTGTCAAGGGAATGTTCAGCTCCTGTCCCAAGCCTCTTAACACACTACTGCATTGCTCAAGTGTACTGCCCGTTGTATAGATATCATCGACGAGCAGCACGCGGAGCGGTGTCTGCCCGAAGCGTACGTGTCGCCTGCCTTCATATGCCTGAAGCAACAATTCTCTGGCTCCCCTGGCTGGCGCAAAGGCATGAGCAATGGAATTTCCCCGCTCCTTGCGACCTTTGAAGCTTTGCTTCCCCGTGTCTCTAGACCTAATCAGCAGTTCACAGATATGAAGCTTCTGCCGCCTGCATAATTCATGAGCCATACGCTCCGCCTGATTAAATCCTCGTTCCATCAGTCTGGACGCACTAACAGGTACATACGTCACCAGTTCTGGCTCCCACACCGGACTAGTTGTCTGCAACCACTTCCACTGCCAGCGCCTCATCTCCCAGATACGGCTCCTTCGTACAGAACGACGATCAGGATAGATCATCGCATGACTATGGTTCATGGCAGACTTCACTGCATCTTGGCCATTAGCACAGATAGCAGAATCGAGGCTGAGTCGTTCCACTGTTGTCCTCTCTTCCTGTAGTGCCTGATAGGCCATTTGTAGCATCTTGCCGAATAGAGGCGACAGCTTCTCATTGCCTCTATATTTGAAGTCACTTATCCACTCCTTCATGTCAGCAGTATACTGAACAGCACTCCGATTGCATTCGAACGAACGACTCACTCTGTCAGGCCGTAGGCAATCAGGACACCCAACTTGTCGGCCACAGCAGGTACAACGGATATGCTCGATCCACGGAATACGCCGCTCACACTTGCTGCAGACTCCGAGCTGGCCACTGGGGAAGACTCGACCACCACAAATCAGGCAACTCTGGGCAGGAGGGGCCAACCATCTCTGCAGGCATCGATCTATGATGTTCACTTGGGCTCAGCTCCCCTTCTTCTTCAAATATCCGCCCTGGTAGGCAAGCATGTTCATACTCTGTATTTGTCTGATGGCTTGACGCTGGCCTCGTGTCCATTCAGGAGAGACAAAAACCACCTTGCCTTCCGGGTCATCTTTGGATCTACCAGCCCGCCCAGCCATCTGTACCAATGAAGCCTCATCGAACAGACTGTTATCAGCATCGAGAATATAGACATCACTACGTGGAATTGTGACTCCTCGCTCCAATATCGTCGTGGTGACCAGCATTCGGATCGTTGCCGCGCGAAAAGCCTTAACCTTATCAGCTCGATGCTCATCCTCGGAGGAGGTACCTGCTATTGAGATTCCAGCGAAGTAAGTCGATAGCAAATGAACCAGGAAAGGAATCTGTGCAATTCGTGTCACGAATATAAAAACCTGGGCTCCCCGCTTCAGAGATATTTGCAAGGAAGAGAGCAGTCTCTTGGGCAGTCTGCGTCGTTGCAGACACTTGGTGACTGAGTTTCCCGAGATACGAACAGGTACTGGCAGAGGGTAGCCATGGAACCGGGCGGGCACCTTTGCATATGGCAGAAGACCCTGCTGAACTTCCTTTTGTAGCTTGATCGGCGGTGTAGCAGACAAATAAATGAATTTCCCCTTCTGCTTGCAGCAGGAGGTAGCTGCATGAGCAAGCATCGGGTCGTTGTGATACGGATAAGCATCCAACTCATCAATAATGACTAGATCAAAGGCACTCCGAAAGCGCATGAGCTGGTGGGTGGTTGCCAGCGTAATCTGCCCTGATCCCCAGCGATCCGTGCTTCCACCATATAGCACCGATATCCCTATATCGGGAAAAGCCTTGCCAAGCCGCGGGGCCAGCTCCAGCACAACATCCCTTCTCGGCGTAGCTACGAGAGCACGCCCACCTCTGGATACGACGTATTCCAGTAAGGGAAATATCATTTCAGTCTTGCCCGCACCTGTTACAGCCCATAGCAAAAAACGCCCTAGTCCTTGGCCCTGACGCCGCCCCCTTCTATGCTGTTCTGAATGGCCCCTACCCGGGATTAGCGAACGAAAGCGATCGAGGCGTGGCCTCTCGTTACGGATGCCAATTGGGGGTGCGGCTTCTGGATTGGCGAGGAATTGAAGCGCTCTAGTCGTTGCCGCACGTTGTGCCGGACTCAGGCCCCACTTGTCCAGCTTCATGCTGGCCGGCATCCCCAGATTTCCACCAAGGAATGCCATCTGCTTATGCTCCTCATGATATAACAGCAAGGAACAGCAACGACTTCTGCCCATGGTGCGACAAGCCTCACAGTAGGCACATGCCTCCAGCCCACAGGAAGCGCAGGATGTAGTCTCTACTGCAACTGTTCCACAGCGTCTGCAATGCGGACGTCCAGAGCTGCGGTTCATCCCGCTTGGCTGACGACCTCGTACGAGTCGCGGAGCAATCCCAGCGTCATAATGAATACTCCCTTGCAGATAGGCCAGTTGAGCTGCCCCCCGCCAAGCCTGCCCCATACATTGGTAGCTTGACTCTATAGTCTCGACGTATGCAAGCCTTGTAGATGCACCTCCCTGATATTCCTGATGCCATGCATGATAGCTTTTGGATCTGATATCCTCTGTCCCGTCGGTGTACGGAGGCATTCCTCTCATTCCATCCTCGCTACGGATTTCATTTTGCTCCCACAGGGCCTTCACCTCGTCCGCGAGTAGCTGACGCCCCTCCATAATCTGACTAAATTGCTGAGCACTACGGAGGAGATTCATTCCGGCAAGTAGAGACTGATCAGCATACTGATGGCTCTGACTGTACTGTCGAACATCCCCCTCTGTAGGCAATAGAATATAACTCCGCTCCAGATGAGTATTCTCGCCGCTCTCTGATAAGCTCTTCAGCTCTTCTTTCAGCTCTCTCCTGATCCAGCTATTCCATTCCCGTTCCTTCCACTTATCCATTGCAGCCAAGCTGCGAAAGCTCTCACATAACCGAAGGGCCCAAGGCAATGGGATACGCTCCCCTAGAATTACGAGATATCCTGCTCGCTGATGCCCTCCATCCAGCCACCACCATGCATCAATGCTCATCGCCAACGATATGCGGAGCCTCCAGCTTATCTCCTCCCGATGTACGTATACAGCGACCTTCATTCCAACCATCCTTTCTCTGATTTACTCTCTGACTACACTGACCCACAGCCTCACTAGTGCCTTGACCGAATCTGATTCCATGTTTAATGATCTGTATAGCGCGTGGTTAGCGGAAAGCGGGGAAGCCCTATAGAAACGAAGTGCCCATCTTTAAGCGTGCTGTTCATCAGATTTCAATTTCGTTCGAAAGAACAGCATGCTTAACAATGGTCGACAGGGCTCCCCGCTTGTAGCGCCTCTCCACTCATTATTTGATCTGGTCAAAGGACTAGTGAATTGGGCAACAAAAAAAAAAAGCACACACCGCGCTTAACGCTACGGAGTGTGCTTCACCCATCTATTACAGACGTATACAGTCAATCTATGAAATTGTAACAGCTATCAGCTCTTGTAACAGCTCATATGCTTACCACTTCTGATTAAAGCATACATCCGAGTTCAGGACAATGCCTTACTCGCAGAATAATTAATGACTTGCTGACTGCATGCATCAGCACAGCACAATGAGCTACACTTCACTGTATTGTCCTGACGCGTTCATTCAGCAAAGCGCTATTACCCTACATAACCCGACTCTGATTCGTGCTGTCGTAAATCTACCACGGTGCAACGTTCAAGATCGGGAAGCTGAACTTCCTGCCCACTGTCCGAGGCTGCACTCATCACCGCCAGTTCAATCCCTCCACTGGGCTGTAGTCGCTCCACAATAGGCACAGTGAGATCTTGGGAGACATGATCAATCACAGTTACCTTTACTGGAGAACTCACAATCCATGAACGAATTTTGAACATTCGGATAAGCCACTCTACCTGATGCTCGTGGTTGGAAGTCATGATAATATAATGTTCACGCTGGCTGCTGGCTTGCTGATCTTCATCAGAAGCCTTCAGGAAGGTCAAATGCCATGTATGGAGCAATCGGACCGCGGCAGCAGCCATACCGTACGCGAGCACAATCCATAACAGCTGCAGTGTCATGGAAGCCACCTCCTCCTATGCGACAATATATGCTTTGAGGTAAGGAGGTGTTACAATTCAGCTCCGCGTAGTACCCTAATTACAAGGTAACCCAACCATATTTGATAGAGTTAATAACCGCCTGTGTGCGATCATCGACCTCCATCTTTTGCAGAATACTGCTGACATGGTTCTTCACGGTCTTCTCGCTGATGAAGAGGAATTCACCGATCATCTTGTTGCTCTTGCCTTCCGCCATGAGTCTCAGCACCTCTGCCTCGCGACGTGTAAGCGGGTTGTTGTCGCCAGCTACGAATTTCACGCCAGCTTCCTTGGTGTTCCCTTCCGCCATGGCACCAGTCTCATTCAGATAGGTCATGCGTCGCAGTTGCATGATCAGCTTGCCGGTTACCTTAGGGTGGATAAAGGCGTAGCCTTCATGCACGGAACGAATGGCATTAATCAGGGACTCTGCCTCCATATCCTTCAGGAGATAGCCGTTGGCTCCTTTGCGAAGAGTCTCAAATACATAACTCTCATCATCATGAATGGACAGAATGATAACTTTGATATCCGGGAACAGCTCCCGAAGCTTCTCTGTCGCCTCGACACCGTTCTCAAGCGGCATGTTAATATCCATTAGCACGATATCTGGCTTTTCCTCATTGCAGAATTCCAACACCTGAATACCGTCTCCGCATTCACCAATGACCTCGATGTCCTCCTCCATATTCAGGATGCGTTTTAAGCCTTCACGAAATAGCTGATGATCATCAGCTAGTAGCACCTTAATCGCTGTAGTCTGGATGTTCTGATTTTCCATGTGTTACTCCTTTCCCTTCTCTACGTTGGTAGGGATATGAATGACGATCTTGGTCCCCTGATTCTCAGCAGACTCGATCTCCATTCTCCCTTCTAGCAATTCAACCCTTTCACGCATGCCAATCAGCCCAAAATGGTTATGATCTTTGCCTTTTTGTTCAAAAAGCTCTGGCTTGAATCCTAGTCCGTTGTCCTGCACAACAATCTTAACTAATTGTGCCTGATATGTAATTTCGACTAGTACGTGGGTTGGATACGCGTGTTTGGCAGCATTGGTGAGGCCTTCTTGGACCAAACGGTAAATGGCCGCTTCCATCGCAGAAGAAAGACGGTGTTCCTTGCCCCTTGTCTCAAAGATGGCTCTGATCTTGGTCTTGTCCTCAAAATCCTGAACATATTTCCGGAGCGTGGGGACCAAGCCCAAATCATCCAGTGCCATAGGACGTAAATTGAATATGACTTTACGCATCTCTTCCAAGCTGGAACGAACCTGTCTCTTTAGATCTACTATTTCGTCCTGGACCATCTTAAATTCCTGCTTGGCAAGCATTCTTTCTACAATTTCCGTCCTAAGAACTAGATGAGCGAGCAACTGTGCAGGTCCATCATGAATTTCACGTGAGATCCGTTTGCGTTCTTCTTCCTGGGCTAGAATAATTTTCAAACCAATGAGTTGCCGATTCTTGGCAGACTCAATAATCCTGGTCACCTGCCCCAATTCCCCGGACAGATATTCCAGTACGACGCCCATCTGGGAACCAATCGTCTCGGCACGCTCTACAGAAGCTTCGACGTTCTTCACCCGTTTTTGGAGATCATCTCGTCTGGCCTTGAGATACATCTCCTTCTCACGGTAAATCATCACATCTAACTGAAGCTGAGTAGCCTTCTCATAGGCCGTCTTGATGTCTTCTTCAGAATACCGAACAAAATCCCGGCTGACCTCAGTCAGCCGGATTCGCGAGCGTCGATAATTCATTTCCAGCTGATCCACCTTTTCAAGTGTCTCCGCTGTTTCCTTAAGAACAGCCTTAAGCTCTTGATTTAACGAGACCAGCTCTCCGCGAGCCGCGTCCATAATTTCGAACATTTGATACTTGCTGTTCTCCATAACCTGGAGGGCGTTTTTGATTACGCGGTCTATGACATCGGCTTGAAAATCCACGAATTTAATCTCCAATCCTAGCTTATCAGGTATATATCATACCATATCATGATTGGATGGTGACGGTCTTAGTGTTTTGTTCCCATTTTACAGTCAGTCCAAGCTGCTCAGAAACCAAGCGAAGAGGGACTAAAGTCCTACCATCTAGCACGATTGGAACTACATCGGTAGTTTTGCTTTTTCCATTAACTACATATTTCTTCTGCCCTACGGTCAGATCGATCAGCACCCCGCCACGAATGACTGTGATTCGCTGTGCGGACGAATTCCACTGAGCCTGCCCTCCAAAGGTATCAAGCACATACTTGATTGGCACATAAGTCGAGCCGCCCCGCTGGATTGGGGCTGAATCAATGGATACCTGTTGCCCATTCACAGTCATGGATCTCTGTCCGATAGACATTTGAGCCGTGCCCGTCTTGAGTCCTGCAGTTCCCACTGTTCCAGGTGCATTCAATGTAATATTATCAAAGGCCACGGTACCCGTCTTGGCTCGCTCGTCTTGGCCCTCTTCCACATTCACGACATACAGACGCTTCAGCTTGGCAGGATAAACAATTCCCGAACCACTCAGATCTACACTTATCGTCTTCCAGCCTTCCCAATCAATAACCTTGGCAAGATCCAGATATACGGTCTGTCCGTTAGCATCCTGTACTTCTGCGCGTAGCCAGTTCAGGCTAAGGTCTCCCATGACATCCAGCGTCATCCCTGTGGCTCCTTGCGTAATCGTTTTGCCAGAGGTGCCATTCAACTGCGCGTAAGCATACATTTTACCGCTGCCTGCAGTCATATCGTATTGCAGCTCAAGAACCTTGGAGCTCGACTTCTCACCACTTCCCTGAACGATAGAGACATTTCCTGTCACGCCTGCTGCATTGGTGGTAAAGTCAATTGGATAATTTACGTTCTCGAAATTCTCCCAAGTGCCGCTACTACCGCCCGATGTCAGGATGACCACCGCACTGAAGCCGTCATATCGTCCAATGGCATAGCCCGTCTGAGTACCAGCATCTACGGAGGATACCGTCAGTTGATCACCCTTCACACTGCCTTTGAAGCCGACGAATTCCCATTTCAGTGCATCAGCAGCAATCTGGACACTTTGGCCGCTTGTCGTCTTGGCTGTAACAGGTACTGCAATGGTAGCACCAGCCTTGAGCTCCCCTGCACCGCTACCTGCTGTCAGAGAGGATATCTCTTCAGCTCCCATCACAGTCACCTTCATGGAGGCACTCGTGGAGCCGCTTGTCGCCGTGAGCGTTGCGGTGCCAGGCTTCACGCCTTTTACCACACCTCCACCTGTAGTCAAAATATCAGAGTTGCTGGATTTCCAGCTCACATTGGTAGTAGCCACATCATAAGGGTTATAGTACGTGTCATAGCCCTTCAGGCTATAACTACCAGTCTGACCGATCAGCAGCGTCTTGGTTCCTCCCACAGTAAAGCCCTTGAGAGTACCCTTCGGCGCTTCGGTATACACACCGAGTCCATTCACGATACTTCGCTGCTGCTTCCCGTATTCGGTATCAAAAGTCAGCGCTGCAGAAGTGTCACCAAGCGGACGAGTGGCCATGGTCGTAGAGCCCCCACCATCAAGATTGAGCCCTTTCCATACACCAATATCCACCATAAAGGATTGTAGCTCACTCAGGGACATGCCTGTGCTACTGTTATTTTTTTCAATGGCAATCAGGTACACGTAACGCTGATCCTTGGAGTATCCTAGCGCTGTGCGCGCACGAGTACCACCAATACTTGATACGCTGCGGGAAAACGAAGACTTTTTACCTTCATTCACAAGGATGGTATGCCCGCCGATCATCGTTTGCAGCGTAGAGGGATCTACCAATTTGCCTGTCGATTTGACCTTGAGTTGGTAGTTGGTACTGACATTCTGTCCGACAGCCAAGTGCTGACGCACGAATTCAGCAGCCTTACCATGAGTTCGCAGAATATATCCACCTTCAGGGACCGCTACAGGCAAAGCCGAATTCTCGGAAATCTGCGTAATGACTCCGTTCTCGACCAATACCTCTGTTGGCGTCGTGGAGCTATTAGTAGGCCGCTCCATTGCTTTCCATGCAGATGTGTAGATAAACATGGTATTCGAATGGCTGTAGCTGCTGCCAGATGTCTCTGGCGTGTAGGCCACCTTATTAATACCGCTAAGCGGGAAGGATGAGCCATCCTGTGCAGTCAAGGTTCCCTCAAAGGTAAATTGTTCGATCATCAGCTTGTTGTCTTTGCCCGCAGCAAAAGCATACATGCCCGTAATATCCGATGGAGTGGACATCAGCTCACCATCCGATACCTGACCGCCAATCGGCGCTCCCTCACGCGAGGTATTAAAGTAATCCCCGTTAATTCCTGCTACAGCCCCTGTCTCCTTGGCCATGCCCTCTGTGCTTTGTCTGGTTGTGAATTGACCGTTCTTGCCCGTCATCACATCAAGCTTAACGTATGGATTATTCATATCTACCCGGACAACATCAGCTAGAGCCGTACCTGAGGAAGTCTTGTATTTGTATTTCATCAATACTGCCCCGGAGGTAATGATCTCTTCGCCTGTCTTCACCGCAGAAGCTGCACTAACAGTAGAACCGCTAAGCTCAATCAGCGGGTTGACCCCAGTCATTCCCGCAACGGGACTAATCCACAATATGCCTGCTATGGATACGATCGCAATGTTCTTGATCGTTCTCTTTCCTGACCATCTCGTGTTACTTCGTTGTAAAGCCATATAGATATAAACGCTCCCATCTTATCCTGATTTTAGCCCTTTCATCCATCTCTATCATACTAGATTTCACTCTCTTAATTATAGACTGTTGATAATTAGAAAAGTTACGGAAAACTTCTATTTATTGAATGATATTTGCAAGTATTCGGACAGGCTCTCAATTTATTTCTGAAAATTTTAAAACTATTTCATTTGACAACGCACTTCATCCCTTCTATAATCACTTTGAACTTATCAGTTCAATATATACCAATTGGTTTAAACCTATTGGTTTTGAAGTATCATTTCAGAACGACACAGGAATTCAGATGATCAGAGAGGGGACAGAATTATGAAAATTCAGCGTATGGCATGGCTTGGGGTTCTGGCCATAAGCCTGGCTGTAACAGGATGCACGAACGCAGCATCTGACACGCAGCAAAACAGTAACAACAGAAAGACCGTAGTGGAGCTTGAGCAGGTAAAGCTCGAGCCACTGCAAGCTACATATGATTTGTCAGGAACTCTGCAAGCCTTTGAAGAGCGCACACTCTCCTTTGAATATAGTGGCAGGGTGGCTGATGTTCCTTTTGAAACAGGTACTCCAATCAAGCAGGGTGCTATACTCGCGACACTTACAGAGGCCGATTATCGCCTGCAATTGGAGCAAGCACAGGCAGCAATCCTAGAAGCTCAAGGAGCCATCTCCAGCGCTGAAGCTGGTATTCAGTCGGCTGTGTCTTCCAAAGCTGCTGCTGAGGCTCGTGTAGCAAGCGCACAAGCAGGCGTCCGTAAGGTCAAGAACGGAGCCCGCGCACAGGAAAAAGCTCAAGCCCAGGCTGTCCAAGAACAAGCACGCAAAGCTTATGAGCAGGCTGAGATACAAAAAGAGCGGGTGCAGCAGCTTCTTCAGGCAGGGGCGGCCTCATCGGCTGATTATGAAGCTGCTGAGCTAGGAGCAGTTAGCGCGCAGAAGGATTGGGAACGAGCCCAGAATGCGCTCTCGCTTGTTATGGAAGGCGCGACAAGTGAGGATGTAGACTCTGCTAATGCAGGACTGCAGGAGGCTCGCGCAGGTCTGAGTGCTGCCTCAGCAGCCCATCAGCAAGCATTGGGTGCCAAGACACAGGCTTCTGCTGCCTATGAGAGAGCTATGACCGCGAAGAAGCAAGCGGAGCTGGCCCTGTCACGCACGTCCTTGAAGGCCCCATATAACGGTGTAATTCTGGAAAAGCTCATTCAGCCAGGTGAGCTGATGCAGGCGGGGCAGCCCATCTATCGTGTCGGCAACATTGATCAGCTTAAGCTGATGCTTCCAGTTCCTGATTCGGAAATTCAGCAATGGAGCAAGGAACAGTCGGTTGAGGTCAGCCTCTATGGCAGCTCCAGAACCGCCAAGGTATCGCAAATCTCTGCCGCTACGAACGACGGAACAGGTACGATTAATGTAGAATTGATTATTCCGAATCCTGATCATGACTGGCTTCCAGGTCAGGTGGTGAAAGCCGCCTCCCAGAGCTCCGGGCAGAGCGCAATACTCCTCCCAGCCGAGGCTGTCATCAGTACCGGAGAAGAGCCTTATGTGTTCAAAAGTGAAAACGGAGCCGCAACAAAAGTCGTTGTCAAATTAGGCAATCAAATGATTGACAATAAACTCCCTGTAATCTCTGGTCTGAAAGAGGGAGACCTGGTAGTTATCAAAGGCGCAACCAAGGTATTCGAGGGGGACAGCCTGGATGAGGCGAAAGGAGTCACCCCATGATTAAGTATTTGGTAAAAAAGCGTAAGATCACGCTTCTATTCTTCACCATCGCCACCTTATTGGGATTTGTGAGCTTTGCCGGACTACCTAATCAGGAAATGCCGGATGTTACCGTATCGCAGGCTACTGTCACTACGATCTACGCTGGTGCTTCTCCACAAAAGGTAGAGCAGACAGTAACCAAAGTGCTGGAGAAAAAAATCAAGGAAGTTGCCGACGTCAAAACGATTCGGTCAACTTCAGGCAACGGCTATTCCAGCATCATCGTCGAGGCGCGCAAGGATGCTGTGCCTGCTGAAGTATGGGATGAAATGCGCAAGAAGGTGCAGGATGCCGGAGCAGACCTGCCTGAAGGCGCCGAGGTTCCGGAAGTGAACGATCAATTGACACAAGCCTTCATCGGCTCCTATGCGCTGACCAGCGATTCCCGGGAGAGCCTGTTGACCTTGAAAGACACCATGCTGACTTGGGAGGATATGCTCCGCACAGTAGATGGCGTATCAAAGGTCACCATCTCAGGTATCCCTGATCAGGAAGTACGCATTGATATTGATACGCAAAAGCTCGCTCAATACAAGCTGCCTTGGGCATTGGTCGTGCAAGCCTTGCAAGGCAATATGGACAGAGTGCCTACAGGCAACATGGATTTCGAGCAGCGCAACTACCAGGTAGTGGTTCGTGAGACTACGGATGTACAGAAACTCAATTCGGTGTTGATCTCACGCTCCAGTAACGGCTCACCCATCTATCTGAGAGATGTGGGGACTGCCACGCTGTCCCATGACAAGGATGAGCAGTTCTCCTACGTTGACGGCAAACCGGCCATTTCGATTCTGATTTACGCAAATAATGGTACGGACATTCCTTCCATGAATGAGCGGGTAAATGAAAGATTTGCAGAGCTGACCGGCTCGCTTCCGGAAAATGTGACGTTCGAGACCGTGTTCGCACAAGATGACAAAGTCAATGACATCTTTGCCGATCTCAAGAAAGAGTCCATTATAGCTATCGCAGCGGTAGTCTTGATTTGTATGCTGGGGCTTAATCTGGTGACTGCTTCATTCGTTGCGCTAGCCATTCCAATCTCGATTGCCATCGCGATGATTTTTGTATCCTCTCTGGGAATCACTCTGAATCAGATTTCGGTAGTGGGACTTATAATCGTGCTGGGGCTTCTGGTCGATGATGCTGTCGTCGTCAATGATAATATCGAACGGAGACTGACCGATCTCGGTGAAAGTCCGACGGAAGCACCAATCAATGGAACCAAGGAAGTATCCGCTTCAATTCTGACCGCTTCCTTGTCCACCATCTCTGCCTTTACTCCGCTGCTCTTCCTGAAGGGAGATATCGGTGCATTCATCAAGCCGATTCCGATCGTTATTTCGCTGTCGCTGCTCGCTTCTATGGGCATGGCCCTCTTCATTGTCCCGATTTTCCGGGAGTGGCATGAAAAGCGGCGCAAGCGTACTGTTCAAGACGGCAAACAGAAGCCTGCCGGTTTGCTGGGCAAGCAAATTCAGAGCCTAAACAACCTCTACTCTGGAAAATTGATGCGCAAGGTCGTCAAACGGCCTGTATTAACTGCTATTGCAGGTCTGCTGGTGGGCACAGCAGCCTATGGCTTGGTGCTGATCACCCCGGTGGAGCTATTCCCTGAGTCCGAGGATCCGCAGATGGCGATTAATCTTACAATGCCTGTGGGCACGTCACTGCAAGAGACGCACCGGATCGTAACCGAGGCAGCAGAGTGGGTCAAGGAGCAGCCGGAGACGAATAGAATGACCTTTACCGCAGGCGGAAATGCGCCTGTAGTCTATAGCGACCTTACCGGGGGCGGCACAATCAATGAGGGCGATGTATATGCTCAAATAGCGATTGTAGGCAAGGATGGCTCCTTCAATGTCAAGACAACTCCGCAGAAATGGCGGGAAGAGCTTCAGCAGAAATATCCGAACATCAGGGTCAACACCTACGTTCCGCGCCTCGGACTTCCTGTCGGCAAGCCAATCTCGGTACGAGTGTCGGGAAGTGACATGCAGCAGCTGCAGCAGATCGCGCAGCAGGTCAAGGAAGAGCTAGCCACCATTCCCGGAACGCTTAACATCGTCGATGATACCGGGGAAGATCGCCATGCACTGGAGATTGAAGTCAACGACCAGGCGATGGATAAATACATGGTCAGCTATAAAGACCTCACCAGCACCATGCTGCTGCTGAATGAAGGGCTACCAGTCAGCAAATTCGATAAGGGCAGCGAGCTCGTAGACATCAAGCTGTATCTGAAGCAGCCACAGCAAGATCCGAATATTCTGTTCCAGCAATTGACGGTGAATAACGCCACAGGGACTCCGATTCCGCTGGCGCAGTTGGCCAAAGCCAAGCCGTCGTTTACAACGCAGCAAATCAAGCACTATAATATGGAAAGAACGATTACGATAGAGGCCGATCTAATCGGCCGCACAGCTACAGAAGCTGCAGTCGATGTCAACGCCAAGCTTGGAGCATTGCAGCTTCCTGATGGCTACAAGTGGCAATTGGGTGGCGAGACGTCAACCCAGAATGAAATCTTCTCCGATCTGGGTTCACTGTTCATCGTTGTCCTGTTCCTGATTATCATTCTGATTACAATGCAATTCAATTCTTTATCCATACCATTCATCATTATGACTACCATATACCTTGCAGCCGCTGGAGGGATTATTGGACTGGCCATTTCCGGCATGCCTATCGGCTTTATGAGCATTATGGGCATAATCACACTGGCGGGCATTGTTGTCCGCAACGGCGTTGTCATGATTGAGTTTATCGAAGAGGAACTGCATCACGGGAAAACCCTGGAGGAGGCCGTACTCGCTTCCGCGAAGGCTCGTTTCCGGCCGATTCTCCTGACTTCCCTGGCAGCTATTGTAGGTATGATGCCGATTGCCTGGCTTGGCAGCTTGCTTTTCCGCCCGCTTGCTTACTCTGTCATGTTCGGCATGATGTTCTCTACGGTGCTGACGCTGTTCGTAGTTCCTTCCCTGTATATGGTTGTGGCTCGTATCAAGCAGAAATTAAAAGGCAACAAGGCTGTGGCTGTGGAGCAAGTGAAGTAAAGACAATGGAAGAGTGGACCGTATTGGATAGCCTAGGCTGTCTGTCGGTCCACTATCAATTTACAGGAGGACACCGATTTGGATCATAAAAAAGAGGATATCATCCGCACAGCGATCTCGTTATTTTCCAAGAAAGGCTTTGCGGCGACCTCGGTAGAAGAGATTGCCAGAGAAAGTGGAATAGCGAAAGCCTCATTTTACAAATATTTTCAGGGAAAGCATGAGCTTCCCGTTGTCATTCTGGAAAAATTTGCTACAGAAATCGAGCATGGAATCAAAACCATTCACAGCCAAACCGAGCTGCCGCCACGGGTTAAGCTGTTCCGCATTGTGAAGCTGTATCTGGATCATATTATTGCCAATAAAGTGCACCTCATGGTTCATATCGATCCATTCTCCACGATTGATGGATGCAATATGGATGAGCTCAGCCATAATTTGCAGGATAACCTGATTACTTGGCTAAATGTTAATGTGCTGGAGGTATTCGGGTCCGATCTTGAAAATAATGTATGGGACATAACGTTTATTCTGATGAGTCTCGTGTTCGAATCCATTCGATTTTTCGGAGACAATATTGATGATCAGACGAGTGAGCGCATAGCGCTATTTACTTTTTATGTACTGGAGGTTCTGATTGAAGGTATGCGATCCGGCAAAATTGAGGCTTATTCACTCTGGGATAGTTCAGGCTGGTTTTCAGAGCGAATCTTGAATAATCCCCTGCAGGATGGCCGGGAAATTGCAGCCCTGTACGATCAGTTGGCTGATGAGATCAGGCAGAGCCGATTGTCGCATGCGAGGAAAGAGGAATATTTCGAAATTTTGGAGCAGATCAAAAAGGAGTCCAGCTCAGAATCGCCTTCTCCCATAGTTCTCAAAGCTTTAATTGCTTATCTGGAGCGCTATGAGAAATTGACAAAGTATTGCACCCGCCTTAGCGAGCTGCTGTTGCTGGCACAATCGCATTAATGGGGCGCATTAAGTGGTCTATGCGCTATAATTTCGCTACAATATAGAGAGCCTGATGCAAGATGACACCATCTGGATCAAGCTCTCTATTCATTATTACAACTATATATTGGGATACACATGCAGAGCCTATACATGCTAGAATACCTTCATATCAAAAAAAACAGCCCCCGCCAATAGATCAACGAAGACTGCCTCATTGAATATGAAGATTGAAAGCCTACGGTGCTTACAGACCAGCTTGAGCCTTCAGGAGATCTGCTTTATCTACACGTTCCCATGGAACATCAAGATCTGTACGGCCAAAGTGACCATAAGCAGCTGTCTGCTTGTAGATTGGGCGTCTCAGATCCAGCATGCGAATGATGCCAGCTGGACGAAGGTCAAAGTTATTACGAACAAGCTCCACAAGCTTTTCCTCACTAATTTTGCCTGTTCCGTAGGTATCCACATTAATGGAGACTGGTGTTGCCACACCGATTGCATAGGCCAATTGAATTTCAACCTTGTCAGCCAACCCAGCAGCAACCAGATTCTTGGCAACATATCGCGCTGCATAAGCTGCAGAGCGGTCTACCTTCGTTGGATCTTTCCCAGAGAATGCACCGCCGCCATGGCGCGCATAACCACCGTAGGTATCCACAATAATTTTGCGTCCGGTCAAGCCAGCATCGCCTTGTGGTCCGCCAATAACGAAGCGTCCTGTCGGGTTGATATAGTATTTCGTTTCTTCATCCAGCAGTTCAGCAGGCACTACAGGCAGAATAACATGTTCCTTGATGTCCTGTTGAATTTGCTCCAGAGTAATCTCCTCAGCATGCTGTGTAGATACTACAATCGTATCAATACGTACAGGCTTGCCATCTACATACTCCACTGTCACTTGTGTCTTGCCATCAGGGCGGAGATAGTTAAGTGTACCGTCCTTACGAACCTCTGACAAACGACGGGCAATCCGGTGGGACATGGCGATAGGCAGTGGCATGAGTTCTGGAGTCTCGTTGGTTGCAAAGCCAAACATGAGTCCTTGGTCTCCAGCACCGATGTTCGCTGTTTCTTGTGCTACTTCTGCAGGATCACGGTGTTCCAGAGCAGCGTTAACTCCCTGAGCAATGTCAGGGGACTGTTCGTTCAAAGACGTTAACACGGCGCATGTATTGTAATCGAAGCCGTATTTGGCCCGAGTATATCCGATATCCTTGATTGTATTACGTACAATAGACGGAATGTCCACATATTCAGATTTGGTACTGATCTCACCAATAACTAATACTAATCCAGTTGCTACGGATACTTCACAGGCCACACGAGCATTCGGGTCATTGGTCAAAAATGCATCAAGTACAGCGTCTGAGATCTGATCACAGATTTTATCCGGATGTCCTTCTGTTACGGACTCGGACGTAAACAAATGACGGCCTTTTACAGACATTAAGTCAACCTCCTACAAGAAATAATTAAAAAGAACATCACACAGCTTCATATGTTCGACAACGGCATATTTATTAAATATTGAAATAACCGTTATCACAATGCGTATGTGTATATGCTAAGCTTGGATAAATAAATGCATAAGGCAATGGTCAATCTTATACAATGCTTCTAAGCATGTCATGGTTCTTGCCTATCGTAACATACTAAACAAAATTTACAAACATATGAGCGCCTACAAAAAATGAACCTTTTCCTGTCGGAAAAGGTTGCGTACAGCCTCAGCTTTCATATTAGCTTATTTGGTACAAGGTGTCAATTTATACGAGGTGAATAAATCCCATATGGAATAACTGAATACCTTAAGAAAAAGATTCGCAATTTAGACCAGAACTCTTTAATTGAGATTGTAAAGCTGCTTTTCAGCATTGCTAACTAAGCGCTTAGTAATCTCGCCACCAATCGAGCCGTTCTCACGAGAAGTTAATTGTCCCCATGGAATAGATCCTCCTTGGCTCCCTTGCTGAGTTCCGAGCTCCGAAGCGAACTCAGTATCCATCCCACCAGCATTTACTCCGACTACCGGATACCCAAATTCGGCTGCAATTTCATATTTGAGCTCATTGAGCATTTGCCGACTTGCAGGCACTACTTGTCTTCTTCGTCCCGCTGCCATATACACACCTCCATCATATAGTTGATAAAGTTATTGTGCCGAAGACGATGAGGATTCAGACAAAGAACTTATTGGTTAAGCTGGCTATCGTTTAATGCAATTTTCTTACTGAACGCTATATCCGCCTCTTACCATAACGACGATCCCATTGGTCTCCCCTTCTTTGACTTGAATACCACGGTCGTCTCTTGGGAAAGATATAAGATGATTATTTATAATTGCCTGGTTGTGAAAAATTTCTTTGCCATCCGTAATATCGATTGCACCACTGGAATCCATACTATATACAACTGCACGGCCGTTTCTCACGATAAATTCCGCTCCAGCCTTTGCAAGCAGCTTTTTGCCTGGTGTCAGTTCTACTACTTTAATGGCTTCTCCTGATGACGTATTCCCAGCGGAGGTACCGCTGGAAGCTGTACTATTTGAACTGCCCGTCTGTGCTGGTGATGGTGACGGAGTCGTAGTTGCAGGTGCGCTAGACGATCCGGCTGAACTGCCACCCTTCAGTGCACTGGCGATCTGTTGATCTACATAGCTCTTCGTGACCACGGGATCATCTGCAGTTCCAGGCTGGCCCCCACTGGATGCTCCATCCACGGAGTTATTCATGACGGTGCCTGCTACAATGCCTCCGCTGATCAGGAACGCTGCCAATGCAATTTTATAAGTTGATTTCATAAAGTCCTCCTTACTACCTGGCTATGTGCATTTCAGTGATGTGCCCCTCTGTCGACCGATTAACTCCAGCCAATACAAGGAGGGATATTCTCTAATTAACTTAACTATAAAGGCAATCCCAGGTTAGGACAAGAAAAAATCCCCTGCATGAGGGGATGATAAAAAGTATTTTTATTACTTTTCAAACCATTACTGCGTATGAAATACTTTATCCAGAAGCAGATGCGGAAGCACCACCGGGTGCTGCCCATGGTTTCTCATAAGCAAGCTTAAGGTTGTCCAGTCCGATAACAATCGACACTTCCTGGTTCTTTAGCGTCTCCAGTTGCAGCTGTGCCTGGAACACTTCATATTCGGTAGCCATTCCGAGATCATAACGCTTCTTTACGACATTCAATGCGTTCTCTGCTGTTACTTTACCGCTTTGCAGTTGAGCATATTGTGTCTCAAGCTCTTTAATCTTGTTGTACATACTTCTGACACTGTCTGCAAGTTGCTTTTTAGTATCTTCCGACGTTAACTTTGCCTTCTCAATATCAATCTTGGTGTTATCGTAAGAATTTGCTGTCTGACCTGTGAACACAAAGTAATCTACATTCAGGTTAGCTACCTTAACCTGTTGCTCTCGCATCCATACCACTGGGCTACCTGTTACCACCTGGCTAACTTTGGCTTCAACATCTGATTCAAACACGCTGAATTCCGGGGCATCAATAAGAGCATATCTTTGATCAGGTTTATAGCCAATTAACGTGTTCAATTGACGATAAGAATCCTCAAGTGTTTTTTGGGCAACTTCCTTTGCTGCTTCTTGTTGCTGTACCTTCGAGGTTGCTTGCGTTACTTCAAAGTCACTTGCCATATCGTTGGAGCGCTTAATTTGTATAATACGCAAGCTTCTTTGTGCATCTTCAAGCTGTAGTTCAGCCATACGTTTGGCTTCTAAATTTGTAATGATGGAATTATAAGCACTTTTAACTTGGTATTCCAAGCTGTCTTTGGTAATTTCAAGCTGTTTCTGTGAGCTTAGATAACCAATCTGTTGTTGCGTATAAGCATTAAATCCTGCATTGACACCATCGTTAATTCCGCCTTGTGGAGACGGAATGAAATCCAGATTGTCTGCCGCATCATCTAAACTGTTGCTTTGTTGCTGCAACGAAGCTTCCTGTGATTTAAGGCTATTATTTGATTTAAGTGCCATAGCCACAGCATCATCAAGCTTCAAAGGCTCTGTATTCGTCTCATAAGTAGCTTCTGAAGCAGGTGTTGGTAAGCTATCCGATTTTGGCGTAGTCCCAACTTCGCTTACTGGAGTTGTAGTAGGCTCCGTCGTAATTTCAATCGTTGAGTTGGATGCATTCCAATTTACTTTGGCGCCTAACGATTCTCCAACAAAGCGTAACGGAACAAAGGTTGAACCCTTAACTGATTGTGCTGGTACATCCAGAATAATGGATTGTCCATTTTTATAAGCAGTCTTAGAATTTAATTGCAAATTAAGAGTATCTGTTCCCTTAAGGGCTGTAATCTTCCCTGTGGCCGCATCATATCTTACTTCTGCACCAAGTCCTTCAAAGAGTGAACGTAGTGGAACAAGGGTCAGATCGTTACTTTTGAACGGTTGCTGCGAGTATGATTGTTCAACACCATTAATCAATACGCGGATTGGAGTAGTTGCTGTCTGTGCTGACACCGCTCCTGCGACTACAGAAGAAAGCAGCAACGTCGACAAAAAAGCAGAACCTAAACGTTTCATGTATGGTTACCTCCGGACTTTCATTATTGAAAAAAGGGTTCCATAAGGAACCCTTTTTTCGTTATTTAAGAATTAGATGAGTGCTAAATTACTTGATTGTTACAGTTTTAGCAGTCTCGTCATAGCTAACGTTAACGCCCAGCGCTTGACCTACCCATCTGATAGGCAATACTGTACGGTTGTCTTTAGTTACTGCTTTAACATCCATAGGAACTACAGAACCATTGATGATCAATTGGTTAGTGTTCAGTTTGATTTGTACTACACGGTCACCTTTAAGCAGGGTAACTGTGGAAGTAGCTTTGTCAAACAGAATGTTTTGTGGAGTAACACCCAGAGCATCAGCAACGTAACGAACTGGCAGGTAAGTGCGTCCGTTTTCGCTGTAAGGAGCTACGTCAGCTGTTTTAGTTTCACCGTTCACAGTGTAGGAAGTGCTTCCCAGTGTGAATACAGTTTCAACAGCGGATTGATCGGTAGGAGCAGGAGTTGCAGTGTTAGCAATCGCTACTTTAGCTACAGAAGAGTTAGTCCAGCTAGTGTAAACGGAAGTCTCATTCACAGACTTACCAGTTACTTCCAGAGTAACGTCGCCTTCTGGTACAGTACGATCCAGTGTGATGTTAACATCAGACACTTTCAGTGTACTTGCAGTGGAGCTATCGGAATCTACTGTGAATTGAACTTGGTTGTCGCCAGCCAGTCTCTTCACGTTGGAGATTCTCAGGTCACCACTTGTTACTTCAACCTTAGGAGTAGAAGTGAAGTATACTCCGTTTGGCAGGTCCAGAACTACAGTTCTGTCATACTTGAAGGCTTCAGCTTGAGTTTCAGTAATTGTGAAGTCAGCAGCCTTTTGAGTAGTAGAACCGATGATTACATTTGGTTTAGTAGCAGCTGCAGCAGTTACAGGAGCAACTACCTTAGCGATTACTGCAGAACCAGTTACACCAGCGTTACCACCCAGGGTTACTGTTACATCACCAGCGAAGTCAGCAGCTGTTGCGATTTCAATATTCTCCCACTTCAGCTCAGAAATTTCACCTTGGCCTTTGATTGTGTACTTAGCAGTACGACGGTCAGTACCAGTGTATCCATCGAATCTCAAAGTAACATCTTTGTTCTTAAGATCAGCTTTCCCACCAGGAGCTTCCAGGTTGGAATAGTTAGGACGAGCAGAATCTTCATATACTGCTTCGAATACTGGCTGCCATGCAGTACCTTCTGGCAGAGTCAATTCGATAGTACGTCCGTTGATCAAGCTATCATCGATGTTTTGCTTCAGGATCAGATCAGCAGTATCTTGCTCATGCTTACCAGCAACGATAGTAGGAGCATCAGTAGCTGTCAGACCAGTACCGAAGTCACCGTAAGTACCGATTTTAGCATCAGCCAGGTTCGTAGAAGTCTTACCGGATACGCGAGCGATGACATCACCCTTCTTAACCAGGGAAGAATCTTCTACTGCGAAGTTGTAAGGGATCTCGAACTTACTAGCTGTTTTTTCGGAAGCAGAACGAGTGTCTTTGCTTGCATCATAAGTAATAACCAGTTCTTGGTTATTGTTTTGTCTATCCAGCTTGATAGCAGCAACTGGTACGTTACCATAGATTCTGTCTACGGATTTACCAGATGCCAGACCAGTCCAAGCATAACCATTAGGCAGCTTGACTTTGATCTCAGTGCTGCCGTTCAGGGAACCAGCAGTTGGTTCAACGATTACGATTTTAGGCGTAAATTCGTTATTGGAAGTGTCCAAGCTACCGAAGGACAGGTTCAGATCATCGCTGTCATTCACGTTACCAACAACTACTTTACCCAGTGGGAAAGCAGTGGAGCTTGGTCCGTCAAAAGTAACTTCTTTGGAACCACTCTCACCATCTTCAACTTCCAGAGCACCCAGGCGAAGTGTAAATCTGAGATCTTCTTTCTCTACAAACGCAGTCCCTGTTCCTGTGTAAGTCAGGTTGATAGTGTCTGCATTCTTCAATGTAACTACAAACTCATCTGCATTTACATTAGCACCGTTGATTTGAACACCATTATCGGAAAGACGAACTCCGTTTGGCCCAGCAGTATTAGTCAAGCTAGGGTTGAACACATAGCTATTGCCGTTCTGAGCAGCATAAGTATCGCCAGTTACTGCGCCAGGAGCTGGCAGATCAAATGGCAATTTGATTGATACAGAATCGCCCGGACGGATAGTAGCACCCTCACCTACAGAAAAGTTTACTGAAGCGAATGCTGGGAATCCACCGTCTTTAACAGTTGGGGGATTATTTGCGGAAATACCAGTTGCTGCGTGAATTGCAGTTGGAGCAGTGATAGCTGCTACAGGTGCTGCTACGCCAGCTACCAGAGCTGCAGTTGCGAACACGTTGATCATCTTTTTGTTAAACTTTGTCATAACCTTTTTTTCTCCTCCTTGAATATCATGCATATCCATATTCTTTTCTTTGTGTCGGATCTTGTCACTCATCAGTCGTTACACCTCCTTTCCGAGCTTTACCTAACCCTTATAAAATGATATCTGTGACAATATCACAGAAGCTTGGAATCAAAATTCATAGAAAGCGTATGGCCACAACTTACTCCAGTATTATACAATGTGATTACATTGTCGTAAAGAAGTTTTTTAGCGTTTTTTGTCTTTACGAATTTGTAACCCATTGTAACCTCTCTGTACCATACTCACACAATTAGACGTGAGCAGGTTCTAAAAAGTTGCGTCTTTTTTAAAAAAAATTTTTCAATGTTTTTTTAAATTATGTACCATGCTTTCCTCAGTCATAATTATACTATTAAACCTATTCTATCGTCACCCAACAACTTTTTCCTATTAACCCTAATTTGGACAAGTGATAGACGCTAGAAATAGTGAAGCAAAACGCGAACAAAGATGACTGCCTCCCCTCATACCAACATATGCGGAGAGACAGTCGGACATTCTATTCTTTTATTGATTTGAATTCACAATATTGACGGTTGCCCCATCAGTCAGCATACTGGACCCTTTAGTGACAATCTGTTGTCCGGCAGTAAGACCCTCACTGACTTGAACCTGGGTAGAGCTCTCTGCTGTCGGCTTGATCTCTACACGTTTTGCAGCAGTTCCTTCTATTATAAAGACGTACTTCTGACCAGACTGCTCCACGATAGCGCTCTGAGGCACCAACAGGCCCTGTTCACCTTCAGACTTAAAGTACACATTCGCGATCATCCCTGCCTTGAGAGCTCCCCCATTATTGGGGATGGAAATTTCCGCAGGATATGCACGCAGATCATTGTTCATAACAGAGCTAATAGCCGTCACTTTGGCCTCGATCCGCTCATTTAACGATGCAACTCCTACAGTAACCGGCGAACCCAGGCTAATCTTCTGGATATCGCTTTCTGATAGGTTGGCCTTCGCCAAAATAGGGTTGGTATTCGCAATCGTAACGACAGCACTCTGACCTACCATTTGGCCTGTTGTGCCATTAACCGCAGCTATGCTCCCGGAAATAGGGGCCTTCACTGTAAGGTCTGCAAGCTGACTACGCGCAGTATCCAGGGCGGCCTTGGATTGATTGGCAGAAGCACGTGCCACTTCGATTCCAGATCTTTGCTGCGCCAGTTGGTACGACTTCTGAGCATTGTCATAGCTGGTCTGCGCGCTTTCTAAGCTAGTCTGTGCGTTGCTAAGTGCAATTTGAGCGTTGTTCAGTGCGCTTTGAGCCTGTCTCAGGCCCGTTTGAGCCTGCTCCAGCTCAGATTGGGATACAGCTCCAGCTGCATGCAGCTGTTGGGTGCGTTGCTGAGCATTCTGCGCATCTCTCAATGCGCTTTCTGCATCAGCAACTCCATTTTGCGCTTGTCCAATTGCACTTTTTTGTTGGGTCAGGCCACTTTTGGCCTGATCTACTGCTGATTTAGCCTGCTGAACGGATTGCTGGTAGCCACTTTCCGCCTGCTTCAAGTTCGCAAGAGCGACCTGATAGGATTCCTCAGATTGTCTGATGCTGTCCTGCGTATCCTTCGGATCCAGCGTGAACAGCACATCACCTTGCTTGACTTGTTGACCAATCTTCAGGTTAATACTTTGAATTTTACCGCTGACTTTAGGAGAGACCTGTACGGTCTCATTTGCCGCGAGGTTGGCGATAATACCAGCCTCATCATTAATGCTGCCTTGTGCCACCTGTGACACTTCAACAGATACCGCTACTGGCTCCTCAGGAGCTGCAGCAGGAGGTTCTCCTCCTGTGCAACCCGCCAAGGCTACTGACAGAGCTAAAGCAGATAATAACACAATACTTTTCTTCTTCACGGTTCCCCCACCTCACTTAGACCTGAACACTGCGCTTAAGCAGCTTGGCTTCTCTTTTTTGCTGTCTTTTCAGCTTACGATTTTTGCGTTTCTCAATCATATTATCGAATATCAAGTATACAACCGGAATCAGAACCAGTGTAATAACTGATGCGAACGACAAACCAAACACGACTACTACCGCCATAGGTGCCATCATTGCGTTGGCTGAATCCGATGACAGCATCATTGGCAGCATTGCAAGTACTGTCGACAAGGTCGTCATCATAACTGGCCGCAAACGTTCCGAGGAACCCAGGAGAATAGCTTCATCCCGCTCCATATTCTGCTGACGAAGCTGGATGATGAAATCGATCATAATGATCGCGTTGTTCACCACGAGCCCTGCAAGCATGATATACCCAGTAAAGGCCGTGATACTTAGACTTGTACCCGTAACTACCAGACCAATGATTACTCCGATGAGCGTCGGTGGAATGGAGAACATGATGACGAACGGTGTGAACAGGGATTCGAACTGCCCGGCCATAACCATGTAGATCAATACTACGGACAGCAAGATTGCAATACCAAGGCTAGTGAAGGATTCCATCATTTGCTCCTGCTGACCACCACCAGTATCCACCGTATATCCCTCTGGTAGCTTCAGGTTATCGAGCAATGTAGTGACCTTCTGGTTAATCTCGACTGCATTGGCATTCGCCTCAGATCCTGCCTTTACTTCTACTTGTCTGACTTGATTATTACGAGTAATCGTCTGTGGTACATCTACTCGTTGCAGCGTGGCCACGGACAGTAAAGGCACATCAATGCCCTGCGCAGTCGTAATACGTAGATTCTCCAGATAAGAGAAGTCCTGCTGATACTCCTTCGGCAAAGCAATCTGAACGTCAATCTGATCGTCGCCCGTGCGGAATGACGTGGCTACCGACCCATTAAAGGAAGTACGAACTGTAGACAATATCTGTGAGGCAGATAGGCCATACTGTGAGGCAACCTGCTTATTAACAAGAACCTCGTATTCTTCCCGTACCGCATCAAGGGAGCTTGTGGCATTGACTACCCCTTCAATTTTGCTTACTTCTCTTACCAGGTTATCTGACAGCTCACGCAATACATCGATATCATCACCTTGCAAGTTGATCTGGACAGCCGAACCCGTCGCTAGACCTGAAGTAGCATCAATGGTAACATCGGCCTCTGGAATCTGATTCAACTTGCTACGAAGTTCGCTAATTACCTCATCGGTAGAACGCGGACGTTCATCCAACAATGTAACGTTAAAGCTAGCTGTATTTCCCCCTCCAGCGCTGAAGCCTCCAGAGTTACCTACGGTAGCAGTGACCATTTCAAGCTCGGAAATCCCCTGTATTTCGGCCTCAATCTGTTGAACGACCTTCTCGGTCTCCTCCAGCTTAGTGCCATTCGGCATTTCTACGCTGATGGTGAATTCCCCCAGGTCCTCTGTCGGGACAAATTCAGCTTTAACGAAAGGCATCAGCATACCTGCACCAATGAACATCAAAATGGTAATAGCAATAATCGATTTACGATGACCAAGGCTCCATTTTAATATTTTGGTATAGAATGTCTTGAATTTTTCAAAACCAATATTGAACCAAATGACCGGGTTCGCTCCACGGTATGTACCGGAAGTATAGATAGACTCGTCAGGCACCTTAGGCAACCAGATGGAACTGAGCATTGGAACGATCATCAGTGATACGACCAAAGCTGCAATATGCGAGAAGATAACCGTCAGCGCCAGTGGCTTGAACATCTCCCCCGCAATACCATCTACGAAGACAATTGGCAGGAACACGACGATCTGAGCCAAGGCGGAGGCCATAACCGCATTACCTACCTGCTTGGAGCCGTCAATCGCCCCCTGTAGCATACTCTTGCCTTCGTGTCTTTGCCTGAATATATTCTCAATAATTACGACGGCAAAATCGACAAAGGAGCCGAGTCCAAGAAGCAAGCCACTAAGCGAGATGATATTTACAGTCTGACCTGTAAAGTACATCATCATGAATGTTGCAATAAAGGAAATTGGGATAACTACAGCTGCAATAATTGTAGAGCGCGGACTGTTCAGGAACAAGAGCAGCACTGCCGAAGCAATGACCAGACCCAAAATCGCATGCTCTACAAGTAAATGCACAGAGTCACTGACCGGTACTGATGCATCGGTTACGAGCGTCAGTTCCGTACCTGCAGGTAGCTTATCTCTAACTGAATCCAGTTTGTCCTTGACTGCGCTAGCAATGGACAACGTATTACCTCCTGAGGCTTTAGTAACGCCGATATTAATGCTCGGCTTACTATTGAAGGTGGAGATGGATTCAACATCCGCCAGACCATCCTCGACTGTCGCGATATCCTTCAATCTCACGTTTCCGCTACCTGCTGGTATCAGCGTTTCTCCTATTTCAGAGACAGCCTGATATTCACCCTGCACGCGAATCTGCACTTCTGTATCGCCTCGTGTAACGGACCCAGCAGAACCCGCCAGGTTGTTAGCAGCTAGCATCTGGCTTACCTGGTCCAGAGTGATACCATAGCCCTGCATTTTGCCCGGGTCCAACGTAATCCGAATCATACGATCCTGACCACCAGCAACCGATACGGATGCAACTCCGCCAATTCTCTCCAATTCGGGTTGAATCGTCTCGGTAGCGATACTCTTCAAGGTGTTGATATCCATATCGCCTGTGTAGGCCAAATTGATAATTGGCGTGGCATTCAGGTCGATCTTCAGGATACGGGGAGAGTTGGCTGAGTCCGGCAGACTACCTCTGACCGAATCAATTTTGTCGCGAACATCAAGCAATGCCTGATCCAGATCAATCCCCCAATTGAACTGAATCATAACCATGGAGGAGCCCTCCGACGACTGTGAACTGATGGTGTCGACATTTTGGACAGATGCCAGACTACCTTCAATCGGTTTCGTGATTAATTCTTCGACTTCACTAGGTGTAGAGTTTGGTGCGCTGGTAACAACCGCTGCAATCGGCAGGTTAATATCAGGCATCTGCTCCACTGGAAGTCTTAGTGCGAATATTCCGCCTCCAATTAATAGGGTCACTATTAACATGAATACAGTGACCGGACGACGGATGGAAAACTGTGACATCTCACCACTCCCCAATTACTATGAATCTGTCTAGTTTTTTACTACATCTACTGGTATTACGCCAGTAATAGAAGCAGGTTTCAGTTTGGCTCCAAATAAAACGTATTTTTTTATAATAGTTACATTTTAAAATAAAATGCCAAAAAAAAACCTACATTTGAATTCATTATTGCACAGGTTTATACACCCGGTCAAATGGAGATATCCCCCGGTTAGAGGATGTAAGAAAAACTTAATAAAGATGTACCTCCTCAGAAGGCAGACCGCATTTAGCGGGAATTTTTCTTGCGATAATCGAACGTTTCAACTCGTCTGGAAATTACAAATTCAATTATCTAAAAAAAGCTTCCCTTTATACGCCTCAGCCATCGGCATGAAGCGTATAAAGGGAACGCCTGAATTACATCTTAGGAAGCAATTTCTTATCAATCATGACTCTCGCCATAATAATCGCGGCATCACCGCGCAGCGTCAACGCTGTAGGATTGAAATTAGCTCCTGCCTTAGGATTACTAGCATCGATAGGAGAGCCTGCAATGAAGCCCTTCTTCGCGATGGCCAGAACAGAAGGCTGTGCATAGTAGTCAATGGAGCTCGCATCCTTGAAGTATTTCGTCAGATCCTTCGTGACTTTATCACGGTTAGTCTCCAGCTTCAGGTCAAGCGCCTTGGCAATGATGACGGCAGCATCCTGACGAGTAATCGGGTTCTCAGCGCCGAAGGTTCTTGGCTGAGAGCCTTTTACGATACCCGCACGAGCAGCTGTCTCAATATGTCTGAAATCATACAATGCACTTGGTGTAACGGTCGTCAAGGAGCTGCTTATATCATCAAAGTGCTTTGCTCCACTGTAGTTCAGAGGAAGTTGCAGTCCTTTGACAATCATCGCTGTGAACTCGCCTCTTGTAATATACAAGTCTGGTCCAAAACGATTAACAGGGTCTACGGGGTTCATAACACCCTTGGCATACATCGTCTCCAGGAACTCTCTGGCATAAGCATGGCTGATAATATCGGAGTATGTCTCGCCTACTTTACCAACGACATAGTACCCGAAGCGATCAAACGGAACTTTAACGGTATTTTTCTTGGCGTCAACAACGCCGCCAATATTTTGCCAAGCTTTGATGTCTGGATCAAAACGGAACACCGTAATTCCCTTACCTGCATCCTGAGCAACACTGTCATCATATTTCAATGTCAATGTAGCCGTCTTGGAAGGAACAAGCTCATTTTCTGGTACACGGTTATAAAAGCTCTTGATTGGAGTATTTCTGTTCAGGTTGTTATCCAGCAGTTGATACGGGTCAGCACCATATTTCACCGGATCATAGGCATCCGTGAAGATATTATCTGCTGTACCTGCATCAAACCAGTATACCGGACTGGATTTGATGAATTTATCCGGGAAGCCTTGGCCGAAGAATCTCGCTCCATCAGAGATCAGATTCTGAATATCTCTTAAGTCTGCCTCTGTCTCGAACTCATGTCGGTCTACCACGCCATCTGTGCTATTGGCAATGGCAAAATACAAGGTATGGCCAGCAAAAACCTGGTTCTTGAATTGTGCAGGCTGGTCATAGTCACGACGGATCAAGCTGGTTCCTCTCGTGAACGCCAGAGTTACATCACCATCAAACACTTTATGTGACGTCTTCATGGCTTCCATGTACTGTGCACCCGGAATATTCGTTGGCACATATCTCACGGTGAAGGTCTGATCAACCTTCTCGCCACCCGAGGTCACGGTAACGGTAACTTTAGTATCCGTGTTTGCTTTCAGCCCCGTAACAATGGCCTTCCATGCCGAAGGATAGTTAACCGTACCATCATAATCGGAATCAAATCCTGTTTGTTCTGCGACTACCTTGTTCACAACAACAGACTCCGCATTCCCCGCATCTACTACTACCTCTACGAAGTTTTGATTCAGAATGCGTTTCTCAGGCAGTGGACGCAGCAGTGTGAAGCCAGTAGTTTGCCCCGACACCTGCAGACGGAATGTAGCGGATGGACCACCCTTTCCGTTGTTGTACAGTGCGATGTTGTAGACTATAGCAGATCCGTCTTTTGGAATCTCTTGATTACGCAAGATGAAGCTGAAATACTTCTTGTCTGGATGGTAGTACACAAGCAAGTTATCTATAGCTTTGCCGTTATTGTAGACAAAACTCTTATTATTAGCCGAGATAAATTCGTCATTCAGAGTCCACGTCGTAGTGCTTCCTCCAGATGGCGTAATCTCGAGAATGTAATTATTGCGATTTGTAACCAGATCTACTTCGGATTGTACATCATTTTCCGATTTACCCAGATCCACGAGCTGGAACGTACCAAAGACGTTCATTGTTCCTTGACTTGTCGTGTATTGGTTATCATTCACCTTGATGAAGTTCTTGTCTGTTGTCTTAGGTGCGATATCCTTATACTCCGGCACGCTTCCAAGTCCACTAACTACGGTATAAGGCAATACGCCCTGTGTACCCGGGAATGGAATAACTGGGATATTGGTCTGTGCAAATACAACATTGATCGTATTCTCATAGGAACCGTTCGCAGAACGATACACCAGCTTGATTTCGTTGTTACCGACATTCAAGGCACCTGCAGCCTTGGCATTGTCAGCAGTGTTCAATGTAAAGCCACCTGTAGTAGGGCTAAGCTCCACTTCTACATTATTAATGTAGAGGAACAAGTTCTTGTTAGTACCTGTGTACACTACACTGGACGAAGATGGAATATTCAACAATTGACCTGCAAAGTTACCCATAGCCGTCAGCTTAGCCGTATCGGTATTGCCCTTGGATGTATCGAGCTCAATACGTTGTCCATCATAAATGCTATTGAACTTGGCAAATGGTCCATACAGGAGGTTCACAGTTGCATCTACAGTTTTAGTAGGGTCTGAACCTACATAGAAACTCAGATTGTTCGTGCCTTCCTTCGGCAGAGTTGCCAGGTAACCAATTACTTTTTGCACGCTAGTAGATTTACCATTAATAACGCGAGTTTCTGTGCTCTTCAGAGATGCTGGTACTACCAATGATCCTGTAAAACCAGAGATTGGTGACAGCTGAGGATCACCTGTACCGTTCACGATAATGAACTCCATACCTACAGGCAACGATTGAACATCCGTTGTCGTATCCTTCATGGAGGTTCCTGTTAAAGTTTTTGCGGTATTGATTGCCGTATTATCATTCGCGTTAATTCTTGTCAGCAACTGTGAATTGAAGTCTGGCAGATAATTTACACTATAGATATAAGGAATTGTGCTATTCCGCAATGTGAAATGGAGTGGAGTAGCAGAAGAAGTCGTGCTATCCGCATAATCCACAGCCAGTCCCACTCTTGTACGCTTATCAAAGCCTACGCCTGCCGGAACGGTGCCGCTAAAGGTATAAGTCTTGTAGCCGCCTGTAACTCCAGCATCCACGGTAGTCATGGCAACTTCTGTAGATGTCAGATCCGCGTTGCTGAACGTACCTTTTACCTGATTAACAACCGGGAAGGTACCCCCAGTCGGAACGAGTACTTTACCAGAAATCTGAACTCCTGTATCTGAGGATACTGTGAAGTCCGGGGATGTAGACAGATCTGCCGAGCTGTTGCCATCTCGTTGCAGCACTACATCATAGAACTCAGGATTTCCTGTATAAATTGTAATCTCACGATTAGCCACTACATTTTGCGTAGCGTTGAATGCTTTAATGGTTACATTATTGCTCCCTGGTGCCAAGGTTACCGAACCAGTAAACAGATAATTATTGGCACTGGACACATTATAGGTTGTATTACTCAAGTTAGAAGATAAAGTAACACTTGTTGCATTTGTTGCAGTACCTTTAATAATGACTCTTACCGAATCAGTTCCGGTATTATTCTCATCCACCAGAACCGTGGTTGTCCCTTCGGGAAGACCTTCAGTCTGATCTCCCAATGTAGCTGTCAGATTGGACAGCTTGGGACCATCCTGATACTCGATGTAGATGACGTCCTGCATGTTGGAAGAATTCTGATTACTGAAGAATGTAATCTTGTTCATTCCAGAGTACAGCTTCAGATCATTTACAGTAATATTGGAGCCTGCAAAGGACAAGCCCGTTCTAATATTTTCTGATTTGTTATTCGTAGCCACACCATTGGATAGCTGAACTACACTGTAGGAGATCGAATTGCTACTTACTCCGTTAATGGACCCTTTGAATGTAACCCGCTCTGTGGTTACAACTTTGGGCAGACTCATGTTATAGCTCTGGTCAGGGAAGATGAAAAACGTCCCCGCAGCACTTGCCGATCCCATCCAGCCTGCCGGCAAAATGCCAATGACCAAGGCAACCGTCAAAAGCATGGAAAATATTCGCTTCAAATCATTATCCTCCTTCAGTCTGTCGCACCTGGGTACGCATTGATACATATTTTCTTTATCGGCAGTAAACATGCATAATTTTAGGAATTTCGCAAAAAAGAGAGAGGAAAAGCATGAGAAAATGAATAGCCAGAATGCAAAAAAACCTGTAGAACAGAGCTCAGCTCTAATCCCACAGGTTGTTATTCATGATCAATTTATTTATAATTTCGACCGTTGCGACTCTGGCTTCACCCTCAGGCGTAGCAGCAAATTAATGATAGGACGTTTTGTTTTGCCGACGAGCCCGATTATCTCCGCACCAAGCTGCAAAAAGAACATCATGATACAAATGACCACGAACGTCACCCAGTTCGCTTCATATAATGCAGCTGAGGACTGAATCACAGCCAGCACTCCGAAGAAAGCAGCAATGCCGTATATGATCAGTACCGTCTGTCTGTGACTAAACCCAAGCTCTCGCAGACGGTGGTGCAAATGTCCCTTGTCGGGTGAGAAAATCGGCTTCTTCTGCAGCTTCCGACGAATGATCGCAAAAAACGTATCCGATAATGGCACACCGATAATGATCAGCGGAGTAATAAAGGAGACTACAGCAATCTGCTTGAAGCCTAATAGTGACAGCATCGCAAGACAGAAGCCAAGGAACAAGGAGCCTGTATCACCCATGAAGATCTTAGCCGGGTGGAAATTAAAGAACAGGAATCCGACGATGCTGCCCAGCAGCACCAGACAAAGCATAGCAACCGCAATGTTGCCCATAAGCAGGGACATCACGAAAATCGTGCTGATGGCAATCCCGGACACACCAGCGGCCAAGCCATCCAGCCCATCAATCAGATTAATGGCATTCGTTACGCCTACGATCCAGAAGATCGTTAACGGTATAGCAATCCAGCCCTCCAGGGAGGAGTACGAATCAGCAAACGGAATATTCACAAAATCCACACGGATATCAAAAGCAAATACAACCATACAGGCAATAGCAATCTGCACCACGAATTTCAGCTTCGCATTCAGATCAAAACGGTCATCAAGTGCACCGAGTATCGTGATCATCGCTCCACCGACCAAAAATGCCTGAATGAAGTTGATATCCCGGGTCGTAAGTATGCCGTCAGGAACAAATGGAAGCACAGCCAGTATCCCGATAATGAAGGCCAAGAATATAGCCATTCCTCCCAATCGAGGCATAACCTTCGTATGCACCTTGCGGGCATTCGGGACATCTACAACACCAACCCGAATAGCAAACCTCTTAACCAGCGGTGTCAGGACTAGTGCTAGTACAAGTGCAGCGATAAAACCAATAATATAGATCGGTAACATTTGATCATTCGACCCCCAATTTTAAAGCGAATCCTCTCCAATTCTATATCAACGCATCACATCAACTGAATCGGACCCAACCGCATTGAATTATACTCCGAACGATTCCAAATACCAACCTTCGTTTTTTGGCAATTTTGGCTGTTTTAGACGCAAATTCAGGCTATTTACCTAGCTTTCGTCATGTTTTCTTGCTCACGCAGCACTTTCATTGCGAATTTCGGCAGCGCAAGCATTCTTTTATACCGGCTAGGCTCCTTCATTAGACGATACAGCCATTCCATACGAAGTTTTTGCATAATCTTGGGTGCGCGTTTGGATTTTCCAGAGATCACATCGAAGCTTCCCCCGACACCCATCATGACTGGAACATTCAACTCCTGCTTGTAACGGCTGATCCACGGCTCCTGCGTATCGGCTCCGCGAGCTACGAATAACAGATCTGGCGCAGCTTCCCGAATATGAGCAATGACCCCTTGATCCTCATTCGGTCCGAAGAATCCGTCTCGAAGACCACAGATCACAACTCCGGGATAAAGCTCTTTTAACCGCGATGCCGTAGCTTCAATCACTTCGCCAGTAGACCCCAGCAGATACACCCGCCATTTGTAGCTTTCACCGACGTGGAGCAATTCATGTAACAAGTCAAAACCTGCTACCCGTTCCTGTACGGGTTTCCCCGCCTTCTCGGCAGCCCACACGACGCCTGTTCCATCCGGAACGAGCAATTCTGCATTCTGCATGACTTGCATATATGCCGGGTTCTCCAGGGCTGTCATGATCATAATGGGATTGGCCGTAATCACCTGATGTACTTGTCTGGACTGTATGGCCTTCGTTAAATATTTCACCGTATCCTTCATGTTCATCCGGGACACTGACAACCCGAAGATCGATATGGTTGGCACTTGCTCTGACTGTCTCACTGTTCCTTCACCCTTTGTTCCTCAAATAATGAACGATCCGTTCCGCTGGTCTGCGTGCTTCCTTCTGCAGTTCACGAATCTTGGCTTCCCTGCTCCGTAACCATTCCATGGGCGCTTTAATAATACGCTCTGCCTCGGCCGCAAGTTGTTCTGCCGCCAAAGTAGTTGTGTTCCCGACAGGTTCGCTACCCAAACGCTTCAGGAAATGATCAATCTTCGGATCGTACGAGATTCCAAGCAGAGGAATGCTACGAGAAGCCGCATAGATCAGACTGTGAAGCCGCATGCCGATCACCAGATCACAACGGCTGACCTCCAGCAGCATCTGCTGCGGATCAAGGACATCCTCGGCGATACTGATCTGACTATGCCCCTCACTGAAGCTCCCCACCAGTGCCATCACCTCATGCGATGCTTCAACATCATCCGGCAAGTGAAAAGGCAGCAAGCGGATATGCACAGGCTGACGCTCTCCCAATTGACGAAGCCCTCGTGCCAGAGCGGATAGTTCCCGACGTTCCTTGTCCCAGTATCGTACGGACACGCCAATCGTCGGAAGATTACTCGACTCACTGACCGGCAGAGAGCTCGTATCCTCTGGCAAGGGTAGACCCATGACCGGATCGGGGACGACTTCAATGCCACCTCGTGCAATGCCCATATTGGAGAGCAGATCCGCAGATTGCTCATCCCTAACCGAGATATAGGCTGCCTTGCGGAACACTGACTTGATCAACGGGTAGAAAATTTTGCGTTGTACAGGTCCTACTCCCTGAGCATAGATGAAGGTCGGCTTCTTGGCCCACTGTGCCAGCTTGAGGACACCCAGATAATAAGGAATTGTCTTGGGACTGGTAACATCCTGCAGCAGGCTTCCCCCTCCGCTGATCAAGCCATCGCTTTGCTGAATGGCGCTCCGCACCTCAGCAAGCTTCATCCGGTGAACAGCCTTGACGCCGTACATGCTTGTAGTCCATTCGGGATCAATCGACAGGACGACAGGCTCAATCCGAATACCTGCTTCGTTACCAGCACGCGCCAGCGCAGTCAGGATGGATTTAAGGACTGCCTCATCTCCGCTGTTGCGGAAGCCGTAATACCCAGAGATTACTATTGTTTTAACAGGGGCGACCATTTCTTCCAACCCCTTTCTACCAGCTGCCATAATCCAATGCCGATCAAGCCGATGATCAAGCCCAGAACCAGGCCCAGCACTCCCCGAATCAACGACAGGTCCGCAGGGGAATGAATATGCGCGAAGGTATCTACCATCGAGAGCTGGCCAATCACAGCAATAATCAGGACATAAATCGCTTTGCGATATTTCAGGGCAATGAAGGTCCCCGCGATGAATATTGGATGAGCCATCAGGAACTCTTTATTTCTAGGACGCACATCGAATGTGCTCTCCAGGAATGTACGGAAGCTCATTTCCAGAGTAGAGACAGATCCGGCATTCCCCGTACGTTTTAGGTAATACCATACAATGGCACCAACAACGGCTAATAGAATAGCCATGAGAATCGTTACAGGTTGACGAAGAAGCTTCGGAACCTCGGTACGTATGGACATGCCACGGTAAAAGAAAATATATACAGCTACAAGCATAATAGGTGCCAAGTGAAGCAGGCTTACCCCTCTAAATTGATTAAGCACCAAGCTGTAGCTAATGTTATTCAGCAAGGCAATGACGAAAGGCGCCCCCGCCAGGGAGAGAAGAGAGGTCCAGATATAGATGGTCAAGGACTTGCTCAATCTGCGACCAGCCGACAGTTCCGATTCATTCGCCTGGCTCTTGCTAATCTGGCGAGCAGCCAGTACTACAGCAATAGTAGGTGCACTGATGGCTGCAAGTAATGCAACCGCCTGCTCCATAAGTGCTGAGTTCAAGACATATAGTCCCGCAGATCCGACGAGACCAGCTGCAAAAGCTGGTATTGTCAGGACAGGTACAAAGAACGATACCATTAAGGATATCAAGGCGATTGCACCTATAACTGCGCCTAACTTAAAGTAACGCTGCCCGGCTGAATCGCTAACCTGGAAGGCTTCAGCTTGTCCGAACGTGAAGCCGTTATTTTCAATCCGTTGTATTGCGTTGCCTGGTGCTTGCAAAGTATGCACGATATTATCCAGGGAATCCTTGATTTTAGCTTCTGACACGTTACGTGTAACGCCTGGATTCAGATACATGATCCGAATATTACGATCCTTCGCAGCAAGCGCAAACCGATCTGCCAACGTCTCAATATCAAGAGCAGAATCAGCCTGGCTCAGGGAATATAGTCGTGCAACATTGTAGTCGGTCAGATAGGCCAGCTTGTTGAAGCCCAACTGTGGCTGCTTCAGATTCTCAATGGCTGCCAGCCCAATATCATATTTATTCAATAGCTCGGCAAAGCCATTCAAGCTGTTCTTATTGGCTTGTTCAGCAAAGCCCTTTACCGCATCACCTTCAAACAAAATACGTTTTACACCAAACTGCTGGAAGGTGGAGAGCTGTCTCTCCATCCTCTGTTGGTCATAAGGCATACTGTCGTTCAACCGCGGCATAATGAAGAAGCCCTTGGAGCGTAGCAATTCCATGGCAATAGGGTCCGCTTGGGTAGGCTTCAACATAGCATCCTCTGGAGCAGCCTCAATGATCAGACCCGGCAGACCATTCAGCTCCCATCGCTGTACTGGAATGTCCAAAGTACTGAACGTCTCTTCTATTAATGGAGTAAGCGCCTGTCCGTTCTCGTTACTACTGAACAGCACATATGTAAAATTCCGACTCGCCTCCACCGGCTGATTCATCAATCTGGAAGCGTCCTGCTCGTTATAGATCACGAGACGTCGTGCTTTTCGGAAATCCTCCAGCGTGCTCTCGTAAAGAGCCATCGTGGTTACTCCTGCATCATGCAATCTGTCCAGCTGCTGATCCAGGAACTCCAGTGGACGCGCCTGATAAGAGGCTACATCTGTCAAATTCCTATAGTCCATTGCGATTTCCACAGTCTTGGAGGATCGCTCTGTTGCCAGCCTGTCCATAATTACAGGAATAGAGGCCACAAGCCCCAGGATGACTATAATCCATAACCATTTACGTGAAGCGATATTCCATCGTTGCCATTTCTGAACCACCAAAGTACCTCCTCATCATTGCAAAACCATACACATTGATAAACGTCTTCTAAATAAACAGACAACCCCTCCGGCTTGCAGCTCTTGCCGTATGAGAGGTTGCCGGTACACATTACAATTCTTATGCAGCTAAGAAAATGACTTACGCATCCACCCGAGACATGACAGCCTGCACCAGCGAAGCAATCTTGCTCTCCGCATCAGGAATGGAGGCTCCACGGACGGCAAAATACACCTTAATCTTCGGCTCGGTTCCTGATGGACGCAAGCAGAACCACGACCCATCCTCCAGCATGAATTTAAGGACATTTTCCTTAGGAAGACCATTCAAGCCCTTGGAGTAGTCCAACACTTCCTTCACCTTGATGCCAGCAATCTCCGTAATGGATACTGTACGCCACTGGGTCATAAGGGATTGAATTTGAGCTACGCCATCCTTGCCCTTGAGTGTACGAGACTCTAGGCTCTCCAGGAAATAGCCGAATTTCTCATACAGCTCTTCCAATACATCGTACAGCGTCTTCCCTTGCGTACTATAGTAAGCAGCAGCTTCTGCAATCAGCATAGATGCAAGTACCGCATCCTTATCACGCGCATAGTTACCGGCGAGATAACCGTAGCTCTCCTCGTAACCGAACAAGAAGGTATGATCTCCGTTCTGCTCAAAGCCGTTCATTTTCTCACCAATGTATTTGAAGCCGGTCAGCGTATTAAATACAGTAGCTCCAAAATGCTGAGCAATGACTGCCCCCATCTCACTGGTTACAATCGTTTTGACGACGGCTCCATTAGCAGGCAGCTTGCCAGCTTCCTGAAGTTGATTTAGCAAATAGTATATCATAATTGCCCCGGACTGATTCCCCGAGAGCACTACGTATTCACCTTGCTTGTTCTTCACCACGGCACCCATACGGTCAGCATCAGGATCCGTTCCAATGAGTAGGTCGGCTCCAATCCTCGTTCCCAGCTCGATTGCCAGCTTGAATGCGTCGCGTTCCTCTGGATTCGGAGACTTGACCGTAGAGAATTCTGCATCTGGCTGCTCCTGCTCCGGCACGACATGCACCTGCTCAAAGCCGATCTTCGCCAGAACATCACGTACAGGAATATTACCCGTACCATGGAGCGGCGTGAAGACCAGCTTGAAGTCCTTGCCTGGACCGTTCGCAATCAATTCACGATTCACGCTAACTCCTGCAACCGTATCCGTGAAGGCCTGATCCTCTTTCTCACCCAACCATTCGAGCAATCCTTGTGCTTCGGCCTCTTCCTTGCTGATTCTACGGATGTCGTTAAACGATGGCACCTCGCGAATGTATTGGATAACCTGCTCCGCCTCATGAGGAACAAGCTGTCCTCCTGTACTGTTATAGACTTTATAGCCGTTATACTCCGGCGGGTTGTGACTTGCAGTCACGACAATACCACCCGTAGCCTGCAGATGTCGGACACTGAATGACAGCTGGGGTGTAGAACGCAGGGAAGGGAACAATTTTGCGACGATGCCGTTACCAGCCAGCACCAAAGCAGCCTCCAAAGAGAATTCAGGTGAGAAATGACGAGAATCATGAGCAATGACCACTGACGGCTTGCCCTCCCGATCTCCGTGTTGCTCCAGGATATAACGTGCTAGTCCTTGCGTCGCTCTGCCGATAACATAACGATTCATCCGGTTACTACCTGCACCGATTACACCACGGAGGCCCCCTGTACCGAATTCCAGCTCTTTATAAAAACGATCCTCCAGTTCCTTCGCCTGACCGTCTAGCTCACGAAGCTCCTGCTTCGTAGCCTCATCGATTACCGGGTCCTGAAGCCATTGCTGTAACGTCTTCTGAGCTTGCGTGCTTAATTGTTCCATCTGTATTACCCCTTCCCCACGAATAGAATTGATCTCACCATGCCTATGTAATGCTGATGGTTGGATATTCCTTATGAAATCTCCTTACTGAGGGTCAGACAAGGCGAACATGATCTCTCCCTCAGCTACAACCTTGCCCTCAACCGAAGCCGTTGCCTTTCCTTTGCCTATGGAGCCCTTGGATCTCGTGATCTCCACTTCCAGTCTCAAAGTATCACCAGGTACAACCTGCCCACGGAAGCGGAAGCCGTCCAATCCTGCTAAGAAGCCGATCTTCCCACGGTTCGATTCCAAATGAAGCAGAGCAACGGCACCCACCTGTGCCAGAGCCTCTGTAATAAGTACGCCAGGCATCACTGGATACCCCGGAAAATGACCTGCAAAATGTGGTTCATTCATCGTTACATTTTTGATCCCCACTGCACGCTTACCTTCCTCGAGCTCAATAATACGGTCCACCAATAAAAAAGGTGTACGGTGCGGAATGATCTCCTGAATCTGATTAATGTCCAAATGCTGTGATTGCACCATAATACGTTGTAGTCCCCTTCCAATTTATAGAATGCTTATACTCAGCCGAACATACCTGCCTTCCACAAGCTTTGCTCAGCAACCTTCATTAGAACTTAGCTTTTTCCAATGGACTGCATAAAATTCAGCTAAAGCGGTAACAACTATATCTATCCTTACACTTTCTGCAGAGGTGAAGGTTGAGATAAGGGGCTTTTTCCACCATTTCCCATCCGGGAAACGGGCGTGAAAAGGCCCTTTTGTCTTCTTGTGATAAAGTCCCCCATCATTATACATTTTTCGAGTGAAAAAAGAAAACTCCGCGAAAGCACCATTTTCTCTACTTCCTTTGGCCACAAGCTCTTCCGACAAGACAAAGAGAAAACCGCCTTCAAGAAGCAAGGCGGTCCTTTGTGTATTTGTTACCTTTAGCGTTACTCTCCTACTTTGTCCAGCACTCGTTTAATCATGACCGCTGCCTGCGCACGTGTCGCATTACCTTTAGGCTGGAAGGTATTCGCATTAAGTCCCTGAATCACACCACTTTGGACAGTCTGCGCTACAGCTTCCTTATAACGGATTTTCGATGCATCACGAAATTTCGTCAGTGCCTGCTCTGGTGTGCCAGTTAAGGAGGTGTTGACACCACCATATTTAAGGGCACGTACCATCATTAGTGCCATCTCCTCACGTGTGATGAATTGATCTGGTCTAAAAAAGCCGTCCGGGTACCCGGTAATGATTCCAGCTTCATTGGCCGCTCCAATATATCCACCACGGTCATCCTGTTTCACGTCAGGGTAAATTTTGGCTTCCTGCAAATTAGGTACCAGGTTCAGTGCCTTGGAAATATATTCCGCAAATTCAGCCCGTGTAATATTACGGTCAGGCTCAAATGCATTCGTGTTGCTGCTTCTTGCCCCAATTATACCTTTAGAGGTTAGAGCATTGATCTCTTCCTTGGCCCAGTGCTTGCTGGTATCCGTATAGTCAGCAGAGCTAGCGTCTCCATCTGAGGCACTACCCGCACCTCCATTTGCTCCGTTACTAGATCCAGAATCGGTAGGGGCATTGTTCCCTGCTGTTAGGCTCACGCCTCCAATAATCACCCCTTGCCCTCCTGCTGCTGCTCCTGTGGTTCCTCCCGCACTTGACGCACTGCTGCCAGAGCCAGCCGCTTTATTCGGGTCTGCATACCCGACTAGAATAAGCTGGCCATTAGCCTTCGCAGCCCCCGAGGATAGAAGAATTAGCCTTTTATTGACTGTGTCATATCGAACTAGTGCCGTCTGATCCACACTTCCCAAATTGATGATGATACGTAAATAGATTTTTCCAATATGCGACAAATTGATAATTGAATTGGAACGATTGACATCCACCCCGTCCAGTTTGCCATACTCATCCTTCTCGCCAGCGTTTGCAGCCCCTGAAATAACAATGACTCTGATCTGTACGGCCTCCTGCAGGGGCTTAGCTTGACTGCCGTTGATTACGAGTGACTCAGACGATTGATCTGGAGACAAAAATTCAATCTGAATAATAATATAAAATGTATCTAAGGTGTCCGCACTTAATGTGCCGTTCCCAAGCGATCTGGCAATCTCTGCAAAAGGCAGCTCTTCCAAAGGAATCTCATACATCGCTCCCTTATACTGCACCGCAAACACAGAACGCTTGCCACCAGCACCTGCTTCCTGCCAAGCCCTGTACACTGCACCTACTGGCACAACCAACTCGGCTGACCCTTCCGTGTCAGGCACGGTAAATATCAGTGGCTTGACCGACTTGTTTGCCCCCTGGTTCTCATGGATTTGGATCACGAATCGCAATGCTTCCTCAAGCTGTCCTTTGTGAATCATATACCTTGTAATCGTGTTACCGCTACTAGAGTTTACTTTAACCGGTTTGGCAGTAGTTATGTTCAGCACATAGCCACCATTTCCGGACAATGCACCTGAGCTCGATGTAACAAATGATGGCTGCTTCGAACTACTTGAGGCAACAGCTGCGCTTCCCGCAGTCACCTCATATTCCACGAAAATCGTAATTTCATTACCGTTCACATCGATAATCGACTCTGCACCCTTGCTGAATGACACCTTCAGCTTGGTGCTTGCCGCTACAGGGATCGACAAGGTAAGGATGATTTGATTCCCTGAAATATTGGCCTTCGTAACTGTACGCTTGGTGCCATTCGCATAAATCATGAATTGCTCAGGCTTTAGCACGGCTGCTTTCAATCTGTTGGGATAAGTAATGATAACCTCATTGCCAGCAGCTGAAATGGATTGTGGCCTAAATGTTGGCGAATTACTGCTAGTGGAACTGTTCGGGTTGTTCGTACCACTCGTGCCCTGTGTATCTGTCTCGCTTGCAGTGCTACTGCCTCCACTTACAACCATTACTTTATAGTTGTCGAACCCGACAAGCGAGTACCCCGTACCCGCAATGGCGCCACTGCCCTTGGGGTTATAAGATATCGACAATTCATCGTCAGAGGAAGGCTTTACTCGCAGCACTAGATAAAGATCATTCCCGCTTGTATATACTCTGGATACCTGTAGCCGGCTCTTCTTTACCAATACTTTAAAGCCTGATGCAGGAAGATTGTCACGCTCTCCAAGGAGCACATTATAGCGCAGTCGAATGACGTTATTCTGAACATCAACAGACTGAAGCTCAGGCTGCTTGAGCGTTTGTTCACTCTCTGGAGCACTGTTGCCTCTAGTCTCAAAGACAGACTCAATCGCTTCCATGTATTTGGCACCTGTCAGGGAATCAACTACAGCCCCTGATTGAATCGTAATCAGATATGTACTTCCTGGGTCAAGCGGTTTTACGGGTGTAATCCTCAGGGATTGACCCACCGTCTCAATCACACTCTCTACCTCTACAGAGCTGCCTTTCACCCTCAGACTAATTCCCTGCTCATCGCCAATATTGATCTTACGATTAAAGTAAAAGGCAATTTGATAATCAACCGGGATGTTCCAGGCTTTGTTAAGAGGTGAAACCCCCATAAATTGCAACGATGTTGCTTCTTCTCCTGCAGGATTACTAATCGTTTGCGGGGAATCGCCTTCTACAGTAAATGTCCAGGCCTCCTGATCAAGAATCCCCTCAAAATAGTTTCCTTTACTGTTCTTAAAGGCATTATCAGTGATTAGCACATAATATTTCTGACCATATTCCAGCCCTTCTACGCCCCATATCACTCGTTTCTTATCATACGAAAGATTAAGTTTGGAGCTATTAACACGTTCATCAAATACCACGAAATCATCTGAAGCCCGCTTTACATACACCCTTCCTGTTGATTGCTTCATAATAGGTTGATCGAAGGTAATTGAGAAGTCGATGACTTTACCAGTTATACTGTTGTTCACTGGTGTCTGTTCAACCACGGACGGTGCATCTCCAGCAGCCAGCGCTCGGCCTGAGACCGCCACACTCAGCACAAGGTGGAACACAAGCAGCATCGCCATCACTAAAGATATTTGTCTATTCATTTAGTACTATCCCCTTTCAATCTTCACAACAAAACATCCTCATTATAACACCGAATCCAGAATATAGGATGCATATATTCAAAAAAGACCCCCTTCTGTTGATCGAATATGATAACTAATCGATCATACCAAAGGAAGTCCTTCATTTGAAAATAAGTATATTAAATTAGAGCCTAATATATAGGATGAAGCAGACTTAAGGTGCAAATACCAAATCAAATATGTGCTTCCAGGTGTTCAGATCAAGCACCTCTGCCAGCTCCTGCTTGCCCAAGACCACATACCCTGTCACCATACCTCCAGCTAAAGCGATCACAAGGAGCAGTGGTATTATCAGTAGCCGCAGGAATCTCCAGCCCGAGGCCTTTACCTGTACTGGTTGCTTAACTTCTTCTGTCATCATGCTAGCCTAAGCCCGTAGGCTGTTCGCCAAGCCCATCATAGTGTCACTGGAGGTAAGAGCTCGTGAAGCCATCTGATACATGCGCTGCGTCTGCAGCATTGTTGTCATTTCCTCAGTCAAATTCACGTTGGATTGCTCCAGAACGCCCTGACGGATTTTTGCATTGTCTGGGACATTGCCGGCTGCTTCAGCTCCAAATACATCATCCTCCGTTACACCTGCACCCAGGACGAACATATTGCCGTCTCGCAGCTCAAGTCCCTGAAAACGTTGAACGTTCACGAACTGAATTTCCTGAAGGGAATAGTCGTCCTCGCCCTCAATCCGAATAATCACTCGTCCTTGTTCATCAATGGCTACTTTCGATCCAACCGGAGCAGTAATCTCATTACCAGTACGGTCCAGCACACGATGTCCATCGGCGGTTACGAGCAGCACTTCGTTGCCTTGCGGATTCGCTGGGTCAGGTACAAAGCTGAAGCCACCATTACGAGTCCATGCCTTCTCACCATTGGCATCAATTGCGAATAACGCATTTCCTACAATGGCCAAATCCGTCGGATTACCTGTATCCAACATGCTACCTTGCTCCAGATCCTTGGTTGTAGCTGCCATCTTCACGCCAAAGCCGAGGTTGTAGCCAAGAGGCATCGCACGACCCGTCTGACGATATGTCTCGGGCTGCTGCTGAACACGGGACAATACATCTTCAAAGCTACCCTCGTCCTTCTTGAAGCCTACAGTATTCACATTTGCTACGTTGTTCGCAATCATATCGAGCCTTTGCTGAGCACTGGACATCGTTACCATTGCGCCAATCATGGAGTTATTCATCATCTACCTCCCGTTATACACGACCTACGTCATTGACGGCCTTCTCGAGACTCTTATCGTAAAATTGAATGACCCGCTGGTTCGCTTCATAAGCTCTCGCTGCAGCCATCATATCAATCATGGACTGGGTAGAATCTACATTCGAGCTCTCGACGAAGCCTTGCTTGAGCTGGACATTATCTTCTTCTCCCAGATAGCGTGCCACAGCTCCGTCCCGATCATCCAGCCTGAAATTACCGTTACCTTCTCTCACAAGCTGATAAGGTCTGTCAATAACACTGATGCCGAGAGCTACCTCTGTCGGCTGACCATCAGCACCCAGCACTTCGCCGCGGGAATTCACCTTGAAATCCGCAGTAGAGCCTGTCAACTCAATGGCTTCTCCATTGGTATCCGCCACCCGGTAGCCCGTAGAAGTTACCAATTGTCCATCCGGAGTCACATTGAACTGTCCTCCTCGGGTATACCGCAATTCGTTGTTGGCGTCAAGGACGGTAAAAAATGCCTGTGGCTTGTACGACACGTCTCCGTCTGCATTCACATACTTGCCAGTCGAGTCGAAAGCGATCGGCTGATTCGTCGTCGGGTCCAGCACTTCAAGGTTGGCTTCCAATGCAAAATCCGTATTCTGTCCGCTTGCTGTAACAATTCCCTCGACATACGGGGTAAGGCTCTCTTCCGCGAATACGCCAGTATTCAGCCTGCCGATTGTACGGTTCGGATTATCGGAATGACCGCCCATCATGGATATAAGCACCTCAGGGAAAGCCCGCTGTACACTGTATTCCTGCTTATACCCGGGAGTATTCATATTCGCAATATTCTGCGTAACGGTATCGTGACGACGCTGCTGGGTCATCATCCCGGCAGTTGCGGTGTATAATCCTCTTAGCATTCTGGCGCACCTCGCATAATCTATAGTGGAAGCATCTTGCGACGCTTATAAAGATAAAAGTAACAAATATCTCTACTTTTGTTTATCGGCAGGTCAGAACTTTTTCTTAACCACCTGATCAAGATTATTCAGCATAATTCCAGTTCCCTTAACGACACAATGCATCGGGTCCTCTGCCACGAGAACGGGTACACGCAGCTCTTGAGCCAATAACTCGTCCAATCCGTTAAGCAGTGCTCCGCCACCTGTCAGGATTACGCCGCGATCTATAATATCAGCAGACAGCTCGGGAGGTGTCCGCTCCAGCACCGACTTCGCAGCAGCTACAATAGCCGTCACCGGGTCTGTCAGAGCGTCTTGTACTTCCTCTGCCGTGATGGTGATTGTCTTAGGAAGACCTGTCACCATGTCACGTCCACGAATATCCATCTCTGCTTGCTTGCCTTGCGGGTGTACAGTTCCAATCGCGATCTTGATATCCTCCGAGGTACGCTCCCCAATCAGGAGCTTGTACTTCGTTTTAATGGATTTCATTATGGCTTCATCGAACTTGTCCCCTGCCATTTTAATCGAGGAGGCTGTTACGATGTCGCCCATAGACAATACCGCTACATCTGTTGTTCCGCCACCGATGTCCACTACCATGTTGCCGCTAGGTTCAAAAATATCCATACCCGCGCCAATCGCAGCCGCCTTCGGCTCTTCCTCCAGAAACACCTCTCTGGCTCCGCTCCGCTCAGCCGCTTGGCGAATCGCCTTTTGCTCAACAGAGGTAATATTCGTAGGCGCACAGATCAGAATGCGCGGATGACTATACCAGCTCTTGCCGCCTACGCGACTGATAAAATACTTGAGCATGGCCTCCGTTATCTCAAAATCGGCAATAACGCCGTCACGTAGCGGCCGGATCGCCACGATATTCCCAGGTGTCCGTCCTACCATCCGCCGGGCTTCTTCACCGACAGCAAGGACCCTCTTGGTATCACTTTCAATCGTCACGACAGAGGGTTCGTCAAGTACGACCCCCTTTCCTTTCACGTGTATAAGCACGTTAGCCGTGCCGAGATCGATTCCGATGTCCTTGCTAATCATATAAAGAGCCCCCAAAGTAATATTTTAAAAAATGTCGACAAGAAACGGCAATTGTATGTATTAATCGAGTATTACATGTCATAATTCGATCTTGTACCATCTTTTAACATATCATACTTCAGGGGAAGTATTCAATGGATTTGTCAGCTATACCTTATTAAATCACTTAATTATTTCAGGATTTGGCTGATACCAGCACGTCTCTTTTTTTGCTGCTCGTTTTTTTGTATTTAATCTTGGTCGCCTCTCCTCCCCGCAGATGGCGGATCGATTTATGATATTCGAGAATATGCTTCACCTGATCCGCTAGGTCCGGATTAATTTCAGGCAGCCGCTCCGTCAGGTCCTTATGCACCGTGCTCTTTGAGACACCGAATTCCTTGGCGATGGTTCGGACCGTATGCCTTGTTTCCACGATACAGCGACCAATCTTGATGGTCCGTTCCTTGATGTAATCGTGCACGCTCCCGCCTCCCTACTGTGGATAGTTTGGTACATTATATGAGTGGCGTGCCTAGATATTCTTGCTTTGGCGGCGTGACAAGCCCCGGGAGGCCCTTTTATTTTGCTGATGGCATCAAGGAACACAGTGCTGAATACTTATACATCTCCAAAAGTAAAAAGCCCCCGCACCATGTAAGCATGGAATCGGGGACTTATCACTTTGTTGATTGGTGAGCTTAGATAGCTTAAGGCTTCGGCAGAACCGTCACTGGATTTACTGGCTGACCATCCTGGATGACCTCGAAATGAAGATGATTCTTCAGATCCTTCTCCATCTCACTGCGCCCAGCTACCGCAATTACGTCCTGCTGCTTGACGGTATCACCCTCCTTGACCTTCACATGATCAAGGCTTTGGTAGACAGTCTTGAAATTGTTGTCATGCGTAATCTCCACAATACTGCCCATGAGTGGATGCTGCTCCACCCGAGTTACCTTCCCGCTCATAGCAGCCTGGATATCAAATACCTGATCATCAGCACGAGCCAGATCAATTCCTGTGTTAGCGGTAAAAGTCTGATCATACTCTACCATCGCAGAGGCTTGCTCTTCTTCACTGGCATTGGTGTCAAAAAACGGCTTCACGACTTGTACCTCCGTAGCATTCGCTACGGGCCATACCATATTCTCCGACTGAGCGACGACTTCCATGCTTTCCTGCTCTCCTGTCATACCAACGTCTTCGCCAACTGAGACTTGCTGTGCTTCGGTAGGGTCCTGCTGAAGAGGTGTCTTGCTGCCATCCTGATAGACCCACACGAGAGTTAATATAATGGCTGCTGCGGCAATGTAGGCTGCAGGATATACCCACCTTTTAGACAACAGCTTCCTCCATGAAGACGACTGTGCGCCTTGGTCTCCCATTTTTGTTTTGGAAGAGTCTTCATGATTCTGGTTTTTGTTTTCTTCATTCATGATTATCACCTCAGTAACAAGTGTTACCGGGTGCAACTCTTTTATACTCGTAAACTCCGAAAATTTGAAAATTTATCCTTCCACGCTGGATGTTAACAGTTTTGAAGCTTTAGCGAAGGATATTCCCGTATAGTAGTGTTGAAGAATTTTCGTAGTCGTATATCCCTCTTGAGCCATACCATTCGCTCCCCATTGACTCATCCCCACTCCATGTCCATTGCCAAAGGTAGTGATGGTAACGCCCTGCGAGTCTTCCTGCCAGGTAAATTCGCTAGATCGGAGCCCTAGTCTACTACGAACCTCCACACCTGAATAGACCTCATCTCCTATACGAATCTTCTCAATTCGATGTCCAGTCGTCTTCGATAATGTGCGCATCTCCGGAAGACTCTGGTTCGACGAAGTTGTAGCAATGGCCTTTCGCGGGAGGTTAAGCTTCTGAATAAGCTCGTCCCTTGTAAACCTGACCGTCTTTCGATAACCAGGTGCAATCTTCTGATCCCACGGGCTCGGGACACTTCTCAGATAGGGTACTCTGGCCTGCCAGACATCCTCCGAGTTCTCCGTGTAGCCATTGCTTGTCGAAAAAAACGAAGCCGTAATCGGTCTCCCACCGTATACCATAATAATATCTCTAGTGTCTTGTACAGCCTTTCGAATTTTTGCAAGTGATTCCGCCTTGCCAGCATTCTCCCATTCCTTCTTCAGAACTTCTTCTGAGAGATAGACCTGATGCTGGATAGTATCCGTCACATCTGCACCAGGTGAACCGCTGCGATCTTGCGCGGACAAGCGCCTTACAATAAAGGTTCGTGCAGCAATGGCTTGGGCCTTAAGTGCCTCCGATTCAAAGGAAGCTGGCATCTCAGCGGCTACCACCCCAGCCACGTAGTCTTCTAATTGGACGGTTTCGGTGGTGCCTGACGCACTAAGCAGCACCGTCACTTGAATTTCTTGGGACTCGGTACTCTGCGTACCTACTGGATGTCTGCCAGCTCCAGAGGAAGCTGACGGCTGATTCGTAGCTTGCGTATGCGGCCATTCATGTCCAGGGCCAACTAATACAGTCGGAATCACTAGAACCAAGGCGAAGAAGACAGCTGCACCAGTTAACGGGAGCCATGGACGACCAGCATGTCCAGGTGGCTTCGGCGGAGTCCAGCGAGTATTACCTCGATAATCTTTCATATATTGTACAGCCTCCATACCATGATTAAGCACCAGCTATTGTGAGTTGCCGGATACTGAATCATATGAGGCCCGTCTACTAAATAGAACTCTTAAATAGAGCCTGCTTGAGAGAATCGAAGGACTAATCCGGGGCAGGTAATGATGACATACAAATAAGAAAAACGCCCAGTGGCTCCCTTTCACAGAGGATGCAGTTAGCGGATGATTTTCTTGCAATGATCGAATCGTTCAGCTCCGCTAAAAACTTATATTTCCCATCATCTACAAAAAAAGTCGTCCACCGCAATTGCGATGGACGACTTTAGCCAGCGGTAGACACCGCGACTCTGTAAGCAACCTTCGTATAATTCAGGTTACTGTAGATTAAGCTAATGTAGGCTGTACTTTGAAAATAGGAGAGGATTCTTCCTTCAGCAAGCTCTCAGTAGCAGGCTCGTTCTTGGTATCTTCTACCACAACACGATAGATATCCGCTCCGAGCTTGGAGAGCTTCTCTGCCAGATGTACATATCCACGGTCGATATGATGCACACCGGACACCTCTGTTGTTCCCTCAGCAACCAGACCAGCAAGAATCAGAGCCGCTCCTGCACGGAGGTCCGTCGCGCATACTTTGGCGCCTGTCAGCTGAGCTTCACCTGTAATGATGGATGTTCGACCCTCAACCTTAATCTCTGCGTTCATGAGATGGAACTCATCCACATGCATGAAACGGTTCTCAAACACCGTCTCTGTGATAACACTTGTGCCTTTGGCCACCAACTGCAACGCCATCATCTGGGATTGCATGTCGGTTGGGAACCCAGGATACGGAAGAGTCTTGATATCCACAGCCTTCAGCGGCTTGTCGCTGATGACGCGAATGCCGTTCTCATCTGGCTGGATTGTGACACCCATCTCCTCAAGCTTGGCAATGACTGGACCAAGGTGGTCAGAGATTGCACCTTCTACATAGACATCTCCGCCCGTGATCGCTGCGGCAGCCATGTAGGTTCCTGCTTCAATGCGGTCAGGAATTACTACGTGCCGAGTACCGTGCATTTTCTCCACACCTTCAATGCGGATCATGCCAGTACCCGCGCCACGAACCTTGGCGCCCATTCCATTCAAATAGTTAGCCAGGTCCACAATCTCCGGCTCCTTGGCAGCATTCTCAATAATCGTAGTCCCTTCAGCCAGCACCGCAGCCATCATGATGTTCTCGGTTGCTCCTACGCTAGCCACATCCAGATAGATCTTGGCTCCACGCAGACGTCCAGCGCTTCGAGCTTCTACATAGCCCTGGCCCATGCTGATCTCGGCACCAAGCGCTTCAAATCCCTTCAGATGCTGATCAATCGGACGAGTACCGATGGCGCAGCCGCCTGGCAACGAGATACGCGTATGTCCCATACGCGCAAGCAAAGGCCCCATAACCAAAAACGATGCCCGCATTTTACGGACCCATTCATAAGGGGCTTCACAAGAGGTAATGGCCTTTGCATCTACACGAATGGTCTCATTCTGGTATGTAACACTCGCACCCAGAGATTCCAATACTTTATTAATCGTCATCACATCATCTAGGGGAGGCGCATCGATAATGACACTCTCTCCTTCTTCTCCCAGCAGAGAAGCTGCGATAATCGGAAGCACGGAATTTTTAGCCCCGCTTACCTTCACTGATCCGACCAATCGGTTGCCACCGCGGACGATAAATTTGCTCATTATGATTTCCCTCCGCGCGTTCGTGTTCCTTTTCGGTGCGAAAAAGAACGTAATCCGCTATTTTCGTGCCCATCACGGGCGTTTCATTGTGAACTCACTAACTTGCATCATATCATCGTTTAAAACTTGGATTCAAGCGTTTTTTGATGGCTACCCTTCAGAACCAGTCAGCGTTCGACAATCCCTGTCTTCCGGCCTACAAGTGATTAACCAAAGGGTATACCCTTAAAACAGATGACGCAGCATCTGGCTCCAGGACATGTAATCCAATATGAAACCAGCGACGAATCGTCCAAGCACGATCGCAAACAGTAACTGCAGCAATCTGCCCTGCGGTCCCTTAGGGTGCCTAATCAGGAGATCCAGCTTGAAGTTCTGGAGCGCCCACCATGACAGACCAATACATAAGAGAGAGATCAGCATGGATATCAAGCCATTGGCGCTTGCAGCCTGACTCAGCTGCCGGGTCAACTCATCATTCATAGTTCAACCCCCGTAACGCAGACTCTTCTGTATTTAACAGGAGCACTCTGCATAGATACTTTATTTTATGATTGTTGTTATATTTTAGCGGACAGCAAAATTAGATTAAACATTGCTTGCCTGCTTAATTGACTTCTCTATAATACTTGGCAAACGCATAACAATCTAGTCCTAATTCATAAAGAGCTGCTTTTTTTCGACAAAATCTGTTTGTTCTTGGTAGTATTCACCAAAACGGGACAATATGATTCCTATAATCGCCTTACTTCCACATTGGAGTGGGTATGCACTATCCTATGCATCAAAAAGCCCGACAGTCACATCTGCCGGGCTTTTTTTGAGAACTGATTCAAAATACCTATTTCTTGGCGCCTCCTGAGACGTTCAGACGGTTCAAAGCCTTTTGTAGTGCAATCTCTGCACGCAGATGATCGATGTCGTTGCGCTTGCTTTGGACACGCAGCTCAGCACGTTCTCTTGCAGCACGCGCACGTTCCACATCAATATCTCCAGCACGCTCTGCACTCTCAGCCAGAACGATAACCTTCTCCTTACGTACCTCAACGAATCCGCCGTTCACAGCAATAACCTCTGTATTGCCTCCGGTCTTGATGCGCATAGGGGCGATCTGCAGTGGAGTAACCATTGGAATGTGTCCTGGCAGTATCCCCAGTTCACCTTCTACGCCTCTTACACTCAAGCCATTCACTTGCTCGGAATAGACTTGCCGGTCCGGAGTTACAATCTCCAACAAAAAGGTGCTCACTTCCATCCCTCCTGAACAGCTGTCCGCAAGACAGCCCACCTAAAGGCTATGTGCGGTTAAGCACCATTACAGATGCTTGGCCTTCTCGACTGCTTCTTCAATAGTCCCAACAAACAGGAATGCCGCCTCCGGCAGATTGTCATGCTTGCCCTCGAGGATCTCCTTGAAGCTGCGAACCGTTTCCTTAACCGGAACATATTTACCCGGGATGCCGTTGAATGCTTCTGCAACGTGGAATGGCTGGGACAGGAAGCGCTGGATTTTACGTGCACGTGCTACCAGCATTTTGTCCTCTTCACTCAGCTCATCCATACCAAGGATTGCGATAATATCTTGAAGCTCGTTATAACGGGCCAAAATCTGCTTGACGCCTTGAGCTACATTGTAATGCTCTTCACCAACAACCTCTGGTGCCAGAATCCGGGAGCTGGATGCGAGTGGATCTACCGCAGGGTAGATACCCATCTCGGAGATCTTACGCTCCAAGTTGGTCGTTGCATCCAAGTGAGCAAATGTCGTAGCCGGAGCCGGGTCAGTATAGTCATCCGCAGGCACGTAAATCGCCTGAATGGAAGTAACAGAACCTTTTTTCGTGGAAGTGATCCGCTCTTGTAATTGACCCATCTCAGTTGCCAGGGTTGGCTGATAACCTACCGCCGACGGCATACGTCCCAGAAGGGCGGATACCTCGGAGCCCGCTTGGGTGAAACGGAAGATGTTATCAATAAACAGCAATACGTCACGGCCTTCCTGATCACGGAAGTACTCCGCCATCGTCAGACCAGTCAACGCTACGCGAAGACGAGCGCCTGGAGGCTCGTTCATTTGTCCGAATACCATTGCCGTCTTGTTAATTACACCGGAATCCTTCATTTCATGATACAGGTCATTACCTTCACGAGTCCGCTCGCCTACACCTGCAAATACAGAAATACCACCGTGTTCCTGTGCGATGTTGTTGATGAGCTCCTGAATTGTAACGGTCTTACCTACACCTGCACCACCGAAGAGACCAACTTTACCACCCTTGGCGTAAGGAGCCAGCAGGTCAATTACCTTGATACCTGTCTCCAGCATTTCTGCTTGGGTAGTCAGTTCATCAAATGAAGGTGCTTTACGGTGGATCGGGTTACGGGTTGCATCTGACAGATCTCCCGCTTCATCGATTGGTGTACCCAGTACGTTAAATACACGTCCAAGAGTCACTTCACCAACAGGCACCGCGATTGGAGCCCCCGTATCAATTGCATCTAATCCACGCACGAGACCATCCGTAGATGACATCGCGATACAACGTACGCGATTATCACCCAAATGCTTGGAAGCTTCCAAGGTCAGATCAACCTTGCGACCGCCCTCTATCTCTGCTTGGATCGTGATTGCATTAAGAATTTCTGGAAGGTGACCACGTTCGAATTCAACGTCGACTACCGGACCCATGATACTCACAACACGTCCTTTGTTCATCTTCCTGTTTCCCTCCTACATGCTTGTACAGCTGCAAATCCCGCTACTGTTACCTTAGTTTTTTTGCGCCGTTAAGCCGTCATTTTATATACCTTAGCGCGTAGCATTCAGGATTATCCGCAATCATGATTACGGCTAGACCAGACGCTCATCCGCATGAATGTTATACCTGTGCGCTGGCCCCAGCCACGATCTCCGTAATTTCTTGCGTAATCGCCGCCTGACGGGCACGGTTATAGGTAAGTGACAATTCATTAATCATTTTGGTTGCATTTTTCGTCGCCGAGCCCATTGCTGTCATCTTCGCACCTAATTCACTAGCTTTACCTTCCAGCAGAGCACCATAAATTAGCGTCTCAGCATAACGAGGCAGCAGTACTTCAAGTACGCCAGCAGCAGAAGGCTCATACTCATAGTCTACTCGCTCAGCTGACTCAGCAGCTTCAGGAGTTGCCATCGGCAGAAGACGTTCTACAGTAGGAATCTGGGTCAATGCGTTAACAAAACGGTTATAGCATACATATAGCTCATCATATTGACTCAGCTCGAAGCCTTGAACCGCTTTGTGGGCAATCGCCTTAATATCTGCGAACACCGGAGAATCAGACAGCTCCGTAACGACATCCTGCAACGATTGACCACGTCTGGTAAAGAAGTCTCTTCCTTTACGTCCGATAACGAACAATTCATATTCGTCTTTGGACTGATGACGTTCAGCCAGCGTGATTGTCACTTGGCGCAGGATATTGGCGTTATAGCCACCTGTGAGGCCGGCATCCGAAGTAATCACCAGGTAAGCTGATTTCTTGACTGGTCTGCTCTGCAGCATCGGGTGCTGCACATCATTCTGTCCAGTGGCGATACTCTCAACTACTTCCTTAAGCTTCTCAGCATAAGGACGTGCCGCATCTGCCTTCTCTTGCGCTCTTCTGAGCTTGGCAGCTGCTACCATCTCCATTGCCTTGGTGATCTGCTTCGTATTCTGAACACTCTTGATCTGGCGTTTAATCTCGCGCATGCCTTTTGCCATGATTTCACCACCTTAAAACTTTGACGGAGTCAAAGTTACTTCGTAAGCATCTACTAAACTTTGACGGAGTCAAAGTTACTTCGTAAGGACTCGCTATGCTTTGACGAAGCAAGCCCTCTCCAGATTCATATAATCAGGAGATAATTCGTCAAAGCAATGTTGTAAGCTGCCGGTTCGCTCTCAAGTGACGAGCCGGAGCTTACTTAAGCTATTTGCAGCTCCGGTGTGCGCCCAGAGCGTATTCATTAGAGCAATGATCTAACGTAGCCATGGTTCAATGAACTTGATTAGACCGAAGTGGCAAACGATTTTTTGAACTGCTCAATAGCAGCCTTCAATGCAGCTTCGTTATCTGCAACAAGATCCTTCGTATCACGAATGGATTGAAGAATTGCATCATGAGAGGACTGCATGAACAACAGGAATTCTTTCTCGAATCTTCTAACATCCGCTACCGGAATGTCATCAAGATATCCTTTTACTGCTGTGTAAAGACTGACAACCTGAAGCTCAACCGCCAGTGGCTGGTTAACACCTTGCTTCAGAATTTCCATCATGCGTGCACCACGGTCCAGACGGGCCTTGGTGGATTTATCCAGATCGGAACCGAACTGGGAGAACGCTTGAAGCTCACGATATTGAGCCAGATCCAGACGCAGGGAGCCTGCAACCTTCTTCATGGCTTTGATCTGAGCGGAGCCGCCGACACGGGATACGGAAATACCCACGTTGATAGCCGGACGTTGACCGGAATAGAACAACTCAGACTCCAGGAATATTTGTCCATCCGTGATGGAGATTACGTTCGTAGGAATGTAGGCCGATACGTCAGAAGCTTGGGTTTCAATGAACGGCAATGCCGTCATGGATCCACCGCCAAGCTCATCGTTCAATTTCGCTGCACGCTCCAACAAGCGGGAGTGAAGGTAGAATACATCCCCCGGATAAGCTTCCCGACCTGGTGGACGACGAAGCAACAGGGACAGCTCACGATATGCAGAAGCCTGCTTGGTCAGGTCATCATATACGATCAAGACATGCTCGCCTTTGTACATGAAGTACTCACCCATAGCTGCGCCAGCATATGGTGCAATATAGAGCAATGGAGACGGCTCAGAAGCTGATGCCGTTACAACGATTGTGTATTCCAAAGCACCGTTACGACGCAGTGTCTCCACTACTTGTGCAACTGTGGATTGTTTTTGTCCAATCGCTACATAGATACACTTCATTCCGCTGCCTTTTTGGTTCAGGATTGCATCGATTGCAACGGATGTCTTACCAGTCTGACGGTCACCGATGATGAGCTCACGCTGACCACGACCGATTGGAACCATCGCGTCGATCGCTTTAATTCCTGTTTGCATCGGCTCATGTACGGATTTACGAGCCATAACACCAGGAGCCTGGTTCTCAACTGGACGGAATTCCGTAGTTGCGATAGGTCCTTTGCCGTCTACTGGCTGACCCAGTGGATTCACGACACGACCGATCAATGCTTCGCCTACTGGCACCTGCATGATCTGGCCCGTACGTTTTACTTGGCCACCTTCACGAATATCGATGAATTCTCCGAGAATAACGACACCTACGTTGCTCTCTTCTACGTTAAGGGCCAGGCCCAGTACGCCGTTGTCGAACTCAACGAGCTCCCCGGACATAACATTTTCCAGTCCGTATACGCGGGCGATCCCGTCGCCGACCTCTACGACTGTACCGACCTCAACCACTTCAATATCCGTCTTATATTGTTCAATCTGACTCTTGATCAATGTACTGATCTCTTCAGGTCTGATACTCAACTAGGTTCACCCCTATCTTCTATACTCGTCTGTTAAAAGATTTCTCAAGACGCTCCAGCTTGCCTGCCAGACTGCCGTCAAACAACGTATCCCCGATGACGACCTTCAGACCACCAAGCACCTCTGGATCGACTACATTTTCCACACGAATCTTCTTGTTCACACGGGCTCCGAACAGAGCGGATACTTCCGCCTTCTCCGCATCATTGAGTGCATATGCAGAATAGACCGTAGCGTCAGCTAGTCCAAGCTTCTCTCCCTCAGTCTCCAGGTAGCCCTGCAGGAGTTCTTCGAACAGATTGGCTCTGCCCCGACCCACCAACAGCTTGATCGTATTGATCACAGGAGCCGACAACTTATCCTGAAAGCTCTCAGCCAGCACTTGCAGCTTGACCGATTCAGTAATGTTGGGAGAATTAATGAAGCTCAGTATTTGCTTGTCGCCCGAGACAGCTTTTACGAAAGCTCTAAGCTCGTCTTCCGTTTCGATGACCCGGCCTTGCTGCTCTGCTACTTCGTACAAGGCTTTAGCATACCGCTTAGCAACTACTGAGTCACGGTTCATGCTCTGCCTCCTACCTCTTTAAGGTATTTGTCCACAAGCTCTTCTTGAACTTGGCTCTCGCTCACTTCTTTTTGAATCAGCTTGGAAGCAATCTGTACAGAGGCTCTGCCCACTTCACTGCGCAGGGTTGCCACTGCTTTGTTACGCTCATTCTCGATATCGCGAACAGCTTCGTCCTTCAGACGAGTAGCTTCTTCACGAGCTTCGCCAATGATTTGCTCTGCTTGTCTCGTACCTGTCTGCTTGGATTGCTCCAAGATCTCATAAGCTTCCTGACGAGCCTGTTGCAGTGCTTGTTTTTGCTCCTCTACATAAGCCGTTGCTTGCTCACGTGTATCTGCCGCTTCCTTCATCTGACGCTGAACCAGCTCACGCCGTTTCTCCATGATGGAGAACAGCGGCCCAAATGCATAACGGTCAAGCAGCCAATATAAAATTCCGAAGGCAATCAGAGCAAGCACGAGGGATGTCCATTCAAAATGCAATTGAAGTCACTCCTTTCCGGTGAACGCCTATTCCATAATTCTCATTGATGATATCCAACAAAGAAGGCGCGGATGGCTGTGCCTTCCCCGCCAAACCTTTGATTTAATTTGATTTACGCACCAGCAGCTGCGTAGAAGATGAATGCAAGTACTACACCGATCAGAGGCAGTACCTCTACCAGACCAACGCCGATGAACATTACCGTTTGCAGGGAAGACTTAGCTTCCGGCTGACGAGCGATACCTTCTACTGTCTTACTGATGATCAGACCGTTACCGATGGATGCTCCAAGTGCACCCAGACCTACTACGATAGCTGCTGCCATTAATGCCCAAACTCCCATTGAAAAAATCCTCCCTCAAATACGTGTATTTTAAAATTAATTATATACAGTTAAGTGTGAAGCTAGCTTCAGTACTTAACGTTGAAACCTAGTGCTCCTCATGCGTATCAATTGTCTGCGACAGATACACGAAGGTCAGAATCGTAAAGACAAACGCCTGAATTGACCCAATGAAAATACTGAAGCCTTGCCAAGCAACCAATCCGGCTACTGAGGCGATATATCCGCCGATCCCCAAAGCCGACATCTGCAGGATAACGGAGATCAGTACCTCCCCTGCGAAAATATTCGCATATAGACGAATACCGTGCGTTAATGGCTTGGAAATATTCTCGATCAGGTTAATCGGCAGGAACAGCGGAAATGGCTGTACATAGTGCTTAAAGTACGCCTTGGTATTGCGTGTCATCCCCATGAAGTGAACGATAGCAAAGACGATCAGAGCCAGTCCCAGAGTAACGCTCAAATCAGCTGTTGGGGACTTCCACCATGCTACAGCCGCATGGGGGTGTGAGCCTGGTGCCGCAGAGTGGAACACCTCCTGGACGCTTAGCAGTGGCTTACTGAAGATAGTAGCCGCTTCAGCCGAGTCGTAAGAGGTAACGATCCCGAAGGGCAAGCCCAGCATATTCCCGACGAAGATGAACATAATGAGCGTCATCCCCAGTGACAGGAACGGTCTACCTTTCTTGAGATCCATTGTACTGGAAATCAGGCCTTGAACGAATTCTACGACCCATTCCATGAAATTTTGCAATTTCCCCGGATTCTCAACAGACAAATTGCGAGTTGCAAGGAGGGCAAGGACAAATACAATCGTACTGGTAACAATGAGCATCAATACAATCGACAAGTCGATATGTAATCCTCCAAGCTCAATGATCGGTGATTCGTGCATGTTTTTCTCCCTCCTTTCTCAGTGGTGCTTCTGGTCTTCTCTCAGAGAGAATATGATGGCTATCACCAGCAATGCAAGATGTCCGGACACGAGGCTTGCCGCCACGGCAATTTCGTTGAAATACCATGGGAATTCCAATGCCAGCACCATGGCCAGTATGGAGGTTGCAGCTCGAAAGAGAAAACCGGTACCAAACACCTTCTTGGATGATTCACCTGCTGCAGCATCCAGAATTTTTCGTGTCTTGAAAGACATATGAAATACATTTAGACAGCTTACAATAGTTCCTAAGACTAGTCCGTGACCAACGTCACGATGGTGGGGCATTAGTGCTGACACAAGGAAACAAAGCGCAATAAAGAACAATGCGACCACCCAAAGCGCCCTTTGAAATCGATTTGTCTCACTCATTATTGTCCCTCAGTACCTTTCTTATGACAAGAGCGACATTTGAGATACCTGCAACCAAGCCTACGATAACGCTTACGGCAATCCAAATCCCAAGATGTCCGAAGCGGTTCCCGAGAAAATTTCCAAGGAGAAATCCGCCATATACACATACGACCAGATTCACGCCAAGAACACTGACCACGCTAGCGGCCTTCCAAACATTTCCCGAGTCCTTGGGCTTAGCTTGCTTGACCATTTTCGTGTCACCCCTGTAATTCCAGTCCATTTTACTTAAATATAAGACACTTTGTCAATTGAATGCTAATGGCTTTCCAGTGGGAAAAAAACGGGTGGAAACTCCCCCTAAAAAGGGCAGAATTCCTTACAAACCGTACAGTTGAACTGTATGCTAACTGCACGGCTTGTATAATATCAAATACAACTACTTTGTGAACATTCTGTGAAACTCTTCTGGACGCTCTGCTTTAACTCCGAAATGGTGAAGAATCGCATTGACAATTCTACCCGAAGCCTTGCCGTCTCCGTATGGATTTGCAGCCTTACTCATAGTTTCATATAGCTCCTTGTCCGTCAGAAGAGCATGCGCACGAGTATAGACCTTCTCTTCGTCGGTTCCTACAAGCTCAAGAGTCCCAGCCTCAATCCCCTCTGGACGCTCAGTCGTATCTCGCAATACCAGTACAGGCACACCATAAGATGGCGCCTCCTCCTGCAATCCACCTGAGTCTGTCAGAATTAAGTGGGTATGTGGATAGAAATTGTGTAGATCCACCACATCCAACGGATCAATCAGACGAATACGTGGATGGTTCCCAAGGATCTCGAATGCAGGCTCCTTAACGGCAGGACTTGGATGAACCGGATAGACAATCGCTACATCCTCGAACTCATCGGCAATCCGCTTCACTGCCCGGAAAATGTTACGGTGTGGCTCTCCCTGCGATTCGCGACGATGCGCGGTCATCAGAATCAGACGCTTGCCTTGTGCCCATTCAAGCACCGGGTGCGTATAGTCCTCACGAACGGTGTACTGGAAAACATCCGTAACTGTATTTCCAGTTACGTAGATACTTTCTTCCAGTTTATTTTCCTTCCGAAGATTCCCTGCTGACAGATCCGTAGGAGAAAAGTGTAGATCAGACAATACACCCGTTAGCTGCCGGTTCATCTCCTCTGGATATGGGGAGAGCTTATTCCAGGTCCGTAGCCCTGCTTCGACATGACCGACCTGAATCTGCTGCATGAAGGCTGCATAACTGGCCAAGAATGTAGTAAGCGTGTCTCCGTGCACCAGTACGATATCCGGCTTGGCTTCCCGCAGCACAGGCTCCAGACCCTGTAGCACTCTAATGGAGATTTCATTCAAGGTCTGGCGGTCCTTCATAACATCCAGATCGTAATCCGGGTGAATGTTGAATACTTCCAGCACCTGGTCCAGCATTTGACGATGCTGAGCCGTTACGCACACGATGGATTCGATATGCTCGGGATGGCGCTCCAGCTCCAGAATAAGCGGGGCCATTTTGATCGCTTCTGGCCGTACTCCAAAAATCGTCATTACTTTAATCTTGGACATGATCAAGCTCCTTTTTCACATTAAAGCATGGCCCCGGTAACAATGGTATGTTCATGTGTCCGGGGCCATATTATCTGCTTATAATAGATACTTCCATAAATTACATTATGAATACTTCCCAATCCAACTGCAAACTTCCCGCTTGCTGGCCTTACTTGGTGCCGTAGAGTCGATCTCCAGCATCCCCCAGACCAGGAATAATATATCCATGACTGTCCAGACGCTCGTCCAATGCAGCTACATAAATATCCACATCAGGGTGGGCATCCTGAACGGCTTTGACACCTTCGGGAGCTGCAATCAGGTTCATCATTTTAATCTGCGTGCAACCACGCTTCTTCAGCACATCAATCGCCGCAATTGCTGAGCCTCCGGTAGCGAGCATCGGATCGATGACGATCAACTCACGCTCGGTCACATCAGTCGGCAGCTTCGTATAATATTCAACAGGCTGCAGTGTCTCTGGATCACGGAACAGCCCGACATGACCTACCTTGGCCGCAGGAAGCAGCTTCACTACTCCATCCAGCATCCCTAGCCCTGCACGTAAAATCGGAATCAGACCAAGCATACGACCGGAAATGACTTTACCTTCCGTCTCTGCCACAGGTGTCTGCACTACAATGCTCTCCAGCGGAATGTCTCGTGTAATCTCATAAGCCATCAGTGTCGCTACTTCATCGACCAATTCACGAAAGTCCTTCGTATTCGTGCGTACATCACGAATGAAGGTCAGCTTGTGTTGAATTAATGGGTGATCGCATATCACCAGTTTACCCATATTAAGTCCCTCCGGTATCCTACTTCATTTCCTTAGCACGCTGTAGTCTCGCACATAGACCACAGGTGATTGCAGCTTGCTGTAATCGCATGTACTCCACTATACGTTCATTATTATTACAAATATTAAGCAATCGTATAATGCAGTGAGGGTCTATATTGATTCTTGCCCAACTATAGGTGCTATCGATCCACAAATCTCGTATATTATATCATTCCTTGCCGCTTTTAACACCTGCCTGTAGTAACGAATTAGAGAAATGAAAGAGCCCTCGCCAGTCAGACGAGGACTCCCACTTCTGTCTATCTGAATTTCAGATTATCCCATGCTTCTTGGAATTGCTGCATCATATCCTCTCTGGTGATCGCGCCTGCGATATAGGCCTGCATAATACTGCTAAGATCATGATTCAGCCCTTTGGGAAAACGTGAGAAGTTCCAGCTTAGCACCTTATCTTCCTCTACTCGGCGGATAATCTCAGCACCGAGGTCACCCACGATGTCCGGACTGGTCTCGATGCTCTGGAAGGCAGGCACGAATTTGAACTCCTCTGTGATATATCTTTTTCCTGTGTCCGAGGTGACCATCCAATTCAGAAAATCCTTGGCCTCCTCCTTCACTGGGGAGTTCTTGTTGACCACCCAATTCGCTGGAACGCCGATGGCCAGGTAATCAGCTAGTGCAGGATCATCATTGACCGGTGTCGGAAGAATGCCGATGTTGAGGTCCGGATTAATCCCGTCAATCTGGGGTTGAGTCCAGTTCCCTTGTGGCATCATTGCTGCCTGACCCGTCGCGAACAGCGTCACCTGTGTATTGTAATCCGTCGTAAGTGGATAGGGATTGCTATACTCCAGCATCAGGTCCATCAGCTGTACCCAGTCGTCGAACACGGGATTTCCGGGGATTTGGTTCGTCTGAGCGTCCAGCTCTTCAATGAATCGCTCCGGCTCCTCCTGTCTGGAGAACGGGATGTTCGCCAAGTGATTGCCAAGCACCCAATATTCCTGATAAGCGTTGGCAAACGGAATGATCCCCTGCTCCTCTAGGCGCTGTGCAACCTGCTTCAGCTCCGTTAAGGTCTGCGGGAGCTCTGTAATCCCCGCTTGCTCGAACAGGTCCTTATTATAAATGAAGCCGAATCCTTCCAGATTCATCGGTTGTCCATATAGCTTGCCATCCTTTGTCATTGGTCGCTTCGCGAAATCATCAAGCTCATTCACCCAAGGCTGGTCGGATAAATCCTCAAGATATTCGAACCACGTCTCCATATCCTGATACCCTTCATTGGTAAAAATATCAGGCTGATCTCCAGATGAGAACTTCGCCTTCAGAGAAGCTGCGTAATCCATACCACCTCCGACCGATAGCACCTCCACCCGAATGCCAGGGTGCTCCTTCTCATATTCGGCTACCATCGCTTTCAGCGGCTCGGAAATCTCTACCTTGAACTGGTAGATGTGAATCGTCTTGGAATCCTTACTTTCCTGTGTTCCATTGCTGCAGCTAGTCATAAGTAACAGTGCAAGGACAAGCAGGAGGGGGAAGCTTATGAATTTTCGACTGAATTTTCGGCGTCCAAGCATGCTCTCACCCCCTTAACCCTTTACCGCACCGGCTGCAATACCGGACACGATGTATTTTTGCATCGACAGGAAGAAGATAACGACAGGAGCAATCCCGAGCACAAGTGCGGGCAAGGCCAGATCCCATTGCTTGGTAAATTGACCGAACAGCATATAAGTTGCAATCGGAATCGTATTCAGCTCTGGGTCGGACAGAATCAGCGAAGGCATCAAATAGTCATTCCAGATCCAAAGTGTATTAAGGATGAGTACGGTCACGAACATCGGCTGCAGCAGCGGGCAGACAATACGGAAGAATACCCCGTAGCGCGAGGTCCCGTCCACGCGGGCCGCCTGTTCAATCTCCAGTGGAACGGACTTGATGAAGCCATGGAACAGGAACACGGACAAGGATGCACCGAAGCCCAGATAGCAGATAATCAGGCCGAACAGGCTATTATTAAGGCCCAGCAGATTCGTTACCTCCATCAGCGGCAGCATAATGGATTGGAACGGTACGACCATGGCCGCCACCAGGATCACGAATAATATGCGGTTAAATACCGTATCATGTCTGACCATCTGGTAAGCAGCCATCGAACTGATTAGTAGCAGCAGTACATTGCTGACAATCGTCACAATGAGCGAGTTCACAAAAACCTTTGGAAAATCAATGGCCTGCCAAGCCTGCACATAATTGCTCCATTGGAAGGAGGCGGGCCAGGAGGCTGCATCAGACAAAATCTCCCCAAACGGCTTTACCGAATTCACCAGCAGAAAATAGAAAGGTATTAGGAAGATCAATGCAATCAGGGTTAGAATCAATTCGGCGGCAAATGTGCTTAAGCGGTACTTGGTTGATGTATTCTCCATCTTACATTTCGACCTCCCTCTGCTTGGTCATGCGCACCTGAATAAGTGTAATGATCGCGACGATCACGAAGAAAATCATAGCCTTGGCAGTCCCGAGACCGAGACGATTATTGGTAAAAGCTTCATTATATATGTCCAGCGCTACAGACTCTGTTGATTTGTACGGACCACCCTTGGTAAGCGCTAGATTCAATTCAAATACCTTGAACGACCAGGAGATCGCAAGAAACAGACAGACCGTCACCGCAGGCATGATCAGCGGAATGATAATCTTGCGCAGCACCTGCATGCGGCCTGCTCCATCCATCTGGGCTGATTCCAGCAACGATTGCGGGATATTGCTAAGTGAAGATATGTAGATCACCATCAGATAACCAGCATATTGCCATACGAATACGATGACCGTGCCCCAGAAGGCAGTAGCTGCATCACCAAGCCATGGAAGGGTAAAGAAGGACCAGCCCGTAGCCTCCCCTACCGCCGAGAATCCTCTTACGAATATGAACTGCCAGATAAATCCAAGTAGCAGTCCTCCAATCATGTTCGGCATGAAGAAGACCGTCCTTAACGCAAGGCGCGTTCGCAGGGGCCTGGTTAAGAAGAAGGCCAGCAGAAAGCCTAGCACATTGGTCAACACGACGCCGCATACAGTAAAGCGTACAGTGAACCAGAACGCATTTCGAAAATCAGGGTCCTTCGTCAGAATGTGAACATAATTATCCCAGCCCAGCCAGCGGTTGTGCTGCGATACTCCGTCCCAGTCTGTCATGGAGTAGTACAGCCCCAATACGAAGGGGACAACTACAATGGACACGAAAAATATCATCATCGGACCGACAAAAACAAGCTGTCTCATAAGTGCTGAACCCTGTCGATTCAATATCATCCGCCCCTTTGCTATAAAATGAATAACCTTGCACACCATATCTATTTTGTTAATTACCCAAAAATTACATATTCAAGCTTGGTTGATGACGATAATAACGATTAGCTCACAGGTACTGGACAGGACTACGACAAAAAAAGCGCAAGGAATGACGCGGTACATGCCCGCGAATCCTTACGCTTGTATACTTGCTCTATTCGATTGAAGACCTTACAACAGGCTATTAATACTGAACACTTGTATAGATCGGATACTGATCAGTCAAGCGAGTAACACGTGCGCGCAGCTCACTCAGCTTGGTCTCATCCTTCGCATTCTTGAGCGTACCTGCAATGATGCTGCCGATCTCCAGCATTGCATCCTCCTTCATACCACGAGAGGTTGCAGCTGGCGTACCGATCCGAATTCCACTCGTAATGAACGGACTGGTCGGGTCAAATGGGATCGCGTTCTTATTCACCGTAATTCCGATGGAATCCAGTACATGCTCCGCATCTTTACCTGTAATGTTCAGATTGCGCGTATCAATCAGCATGAGGTGATTGTCCGTACCACCCGATACAATATTAATGCCTTCTTTGACAAGAGTCTCAGCCAGTACCTGTGCATTGCGAACAACCTGTTGTGCATATTCCTTAAAGGATGGGTCCAGTGCCTCTCCGAAGGCTACCGCCTTGGAAGCGATCACGTGCATCAACGGCCCGCCTTGGGAACCAGGGAATACAGCCTTATCGATGGCTTGCGCCCAGGATTTGCGAGTCAGAATCATACCACCGCGTGGTCCGCGAAGGGTCTTGTGAGTTGTTGTAGTTACAAATTGGGCATAAGGAACCGGATTCGGGTGCAATCCAGCTGCAACCAGACCTGCGATATGAGCCATATCAACCATGAACAGAGCACCCACATCATTAGCAATGGACGCGAAGGCTTCGAAATCAATCGTACGTGGATAAGCACTCGCTCCTGCAACGATCAGACGAGGGCGATGCTTGAAGGCTGCCTTGCGCACTTCATCATAATCAATCAGGAAGTTGTCCTCACGAACTCCATATGCTGCGAAATTGTACAGCAATCCTGAAGCATTGACAGGACTACCATGCGTCAGGTGACCGCCATGAGCCAGATTCATACCCAGAACCGTATCGCCTGGCTTTAGCGCTGCCAGATAAACAGCCATATTCGCTTGTGCACCGGAATGCGGCTGAACATTGGCATGCTCGGCGCCGAACAGTTCCTTGGCACGATCACGCGCGATGTCCTCCACGATATCCACATGCTCACAGCCGCCGTAGTATCTTTTGCCTGGATAGCCTTCGGCATATTTATTGGTGAGCACTGAGCCCATAGCTTCAATGACCGCTTCACTAACAATATTCTCTGATGCAATCAGCTCGATATTGTTCTGCTGACGCTTCAATTCCAGTCCCATAGCTTCCAGTACAGCCGGGTCGTTCTTACGCAAATGTTCCATCATGATAGATAATCCTCCCTGCGATTTTATAATCATTTTAGAATAAATTACATCAGATAGCATCCATACCCGTTACCACATCAATAACAGCATTCAATCATGACATTGCATCAAAGCATTGCATCCACAGCATTGAAGCATAGGATTCAGTCACAGCTTCCACCTGCGTCGGGCTCTCTCAGAGCTGCGTACACGGCTCGCTCTCCCCCTATAAGCGGAGGACGGGTGAAGGCTGCGGTCACACGCGCCTGTCCCACATAACGAAGTGATGGTCGGTAAGGCACCGCCACTCTTCGCAGGTGCATCCCGATAAGGGTCTCGCCAATATCCAAGCCCGCATGAGCCTGAATACGCTCGGCCAAGCAAGGCTGTTGCATCGCACGATAAGCTGCCGCAGCCATGGATCCCCCTGCTGTCGGTACTGGAACAGCACCTACTTCATCGAAGCCCAGCCGTTCCAGCACCTCGCGCTCCAGCACCAAAGCCCGGTTGAGATGCTCGCAGCACTGATAGGCAACAGCGAAGCCAGCCTCCAGGCGAACCTCTTCAATTCCTGCCAGCAGTTGCTTCGCTACCTCAAGCGCACCAGAGGTTCCGATTCGCTGCCCCACCACTTCGCTAGTACTGGCGCCCACGACTAGCAGACGACCCGGCCCCAGATGAGCAGCCTCCACCAGCTCACGCACAATGCCAGACACCGCAGCTTGCAGCTCTACTATGTGCTTCACATTGCCCATACTGCACTCCTCCCTTTCCTGCCCAATAATCCGGCTATCTCCGTTGACATTCTATCGTCTTCATTATAGCGGATTATTCCCTTTGCGATTCACAAAAATCAATACTCACGCAACAAAGGAAGGAGTTAAAGCTTAAAAAAATGAAAAAAAGAGCAGTCTGCTGCTATGCAGCGTTGCTCTTTTGCCCAGGCGACCGGCCGTATATCTGGTGCTCCATCGTGGTTCAGCCCACTTTTGTCGCCAGTTACACCAGACTCTCTTAACACATGAACATCATAATTCATCTGCAAGCGGAAATCAACATTGGAGTAGCAGTTTTCACTGGAAAATATGCATTTCTTTCATTTAAAGTTCGCAGTGCTCACTACCCCCGGGTTAGCTTGTCCACCAGACGATGCAGGGCAGTTCGGATCTCGGCAGCTGCCACCTCATAATCATCTCTTGAGCCGCCGAACGGGTCGGAGATATCGAAGCTTGGGATACGCTGTCGTATCTCAATGATCTTTTCACGCTGCTCCATCGACAGCTCCTGCCCTAAGGCAGCTGCAAGCTCCAAGGAAGCACCTAATTCGTCCATCTCCTGCAGATCACGCAGCACTCGCTCGTCATCCTCTACGTATTCCTTCAAGGTGAATACCTTGCCTGCCGATTGCGGGAACCGCTGCAGCACATGCTGCTTATGTCCCTGAGTCAGGGTCAGGATCAATTCTGCCCAGTTCATCAATTCGGGATTCAGCAAGGATGACCGGAATTCCTCATAGATATCATGATCCTCAAGTACAGCCTTCGCATGACGAGATATTGTCGCGCCATCCATTGCAGCCACGCCAGCGGAACGAACCTCCAGCCCCAGCTTGCGTTCTGCTGAGATTTTGCGGAGCATTGCCTCCGCCATGGGGCTGCGGCAAGTATTACCTGTGCAGACAAACAAAATATGCTTCATAGCTATCAGCCTCCCAATACCGTACGCAACTAAAAAATAAACATAAAGCCAAAAGTCAGCAGAATCGTACCACCGACCATTTCTCCATAGGCTCCAAGCCTCATACTAGCCTTACGTCCCAGGAGCAACCCGAGCATGGACATTGCGCCTCCACATGCCCCGAAGGTAATGACCGTCAACGCAAGATCACTGTTGAACATGCCAAGTGAAATCCCTGCCGAAAAGGAGTCGATGCTCACCCCCAACGCGAATAGCACCATCCCGAGTGTGGAACGGTAATCGAGCATGGGAATGCCTTCCCCACGGACCGCATTGTAGATCATATGTCCGCCAAGCAGGATAAGCAGTCCACCAGCCACATACACCGTAACCTGGCCCAGAATCGCACTCATATATTGACCGGTGAACATCCCCAGTAGTGGCATAATGATATGAAACAATCCAATTACCGTGCTAATCCGAAGTACATCGAGAAATCGAATTCCCCTCATACCGACCCCAACACCAAGCGACATGGCATCCATGCCAAGTGCCAGAGCCATCATCAAAATGGTCATGAACTGCCCTGTATGAGCTGCAAATTCCTGCATCCACATTCCCCCATGTACATTATCAATCTTGTACACGATATGCGGACAAGGGAGACTTCATGCCAAGCTTGTCTATTTCCCTGTGTGGATGATTCGGTGCCCTGCAGCCTTCAGCATACGGTTCATGACCGCCGCTCCAATACCCTTGGGTGGGCATGCCTCGGCCAGAATGAGGTCCATTCCTTCATCATCACAGCGACGCAGCAGGGAGTAAAGCCTTTGAGCCGCCTGCTCTGGTGCAGTAAGACTACCTAGCGAATAGACACTGTGATCTGGGTAAGCCTCAAGATGCTCATCATAAGCAAGCACAGCTACGCGCTTGCCGGTCTCTGTTGCCTTCGTCAGCTCTGCGCGAACCCGTGCAGCTACAACATCCACTGAGCTACCCTCTACAATGTACATCATTCCACGCGGGGCATAATGAGTGTATTTCACCCCTGGAGAACGAGGTGCCGCAAGTTCATCAGTAACAGTGGCCCCTTCCTGTAGTCCGGGGTCAACCGAGACAGCCTTCACGCCAGCGACAGCCATTAACTGCTCCGCAGTAATGCCACCTGGACGAAGGATGGTGACCTTTCCGCCTAGGCTCGTCTCAACTACAGTTGATTCAAGGCCTACCCCTGTTGGGCCAGCATCAAGGATACCATCAATACGCCCATCAAGATCTTCCTTCACATGACCAGCCGTCGTCGGACTAGGCCTGCCGGACAGATTGGCGCTAGGAGCCGCTACCGGGCATGAAGCCTCTGCTAGCAGGCGTAAGGCCACTGCATGATCCGGCATCCGAACGGCCACCGTATCCAGACCTGCCGTGACCCGTGCCGACAGCACTCCAGCTCTCACAGGCAGTACCAGCGTTAGCGGTCCAGGCCAGAATTCCCTTATCAACTGCTCCGCCAGCTCATCAACATTCTCTACTAACTCATCGAGTTGAATACGATCAGCTATGTGCACGATCAGCGGGTTATCCGAGGGACGACCTTTAGCTGCGAAAATAGAGGATACAGCTTGATCGTTACGGGCATCCGCTCCCAGACCATATACGGTCTCGGTCGGAAATGCTACAGTCCCACCATGGCGGAGCAGAGCAGCCGCCTCCTGAAAAGCAGCTATATCTGCCGTATGCTCCATGGCATAATCGCTTGCCTCCGTATCAGGAGTAGCCGATTCATTCGTTGCGACTGGCAGATCATTTCCGCTGAGCCGTGGTATGCTGCTTAGCGTCCAGCAGCGGGTCTCCACCCTCTGGCCAGCTCTACTTGGTAGTGAGCCTACCTCAGGCACACGTTCATCATTCATATGATTTCATCCTATACTGTATAATCATGGCTCGCATCCATACTTAGCATGCCTGTTATGATCTATTATACCATATTCAATCCCTGCATCCGTAGCCAGGGTCTTACCATGCATTGGGAGGGCATGGGACCAGGAAGATCGATTAGGCGAACAGACTGCTTAGCCGGTTCCAGCCCTTCACCAGCATATCCCACAAGAAGAAGCGAACCTCCGGCTCATCGCCAGCTGCTACCGGTGATGAAGCCTCATCCACAGCCGCTGCCGCCGCTGCAGTATTCCCGTCACCCGTCGCTGCTCCGACGAAGCAGAGTGGCGGGAACAGCACGCACCACCAATTCTGTCCTTGACCTGAGCCCAATGTGATTCTTACGGCTTCGTAGTCACCTGCCGGATACAGTCTATTGCCATACCACTTGTTCGGGAACGGAACATTGCCCAGTTCAACATTGTAGTTGTAATTCACATTCTGCAAGGCAAGCTGCTCACCCACGGTTGCTTCAATCTCAGGCAGGCGGGAACGCACCATCCGACGTGCTTCCTGGAGACTCTGTGGCTGATCCAGCTCGGCGACCCAAGTGTTCATCTCTTGAACTACAGCATCACGAATCTGCAGCTTCAACAGCTGGTCACTCGGCTGGTCGGAATTCGCCAGAATCCTGAGCCTGATGGATGCCTGGGGAATAGCATTGGATTGTTGAATCCACCCCGGAACAGCAGCATCCACCTTCTGACCTTCCCACGACATAATCCATATCATTAAGCACATGACCAGCATGGCTACTTGTCTCCACCCGCTTCTACTCATCTCAGTGCCCTCCCCGAACTCTATCATGTCTATCAGTATGTCCGGTGAAAGAGAGATTAAACCTATCAACTCTATTAAATTCTGCGATCATTCTACGATACGACTTCCGCACAAAAAAACACACCTCGTCCCAGCTGCTGATCTATTGCAGATCCACAGTCCGTTCTGAAGTGTGCTTATTTATTGGTGTAATTCTCATGAGTCAAGATGCTCTCATTAGTAGCCCAAGAAAGCACCGGGGCTATCTACTCTGAATCCTTTTGGTTCACGTTATTCTTGGAATCCCTTGGGGACTTGGCTGACTGGATCAGCTTGGCTGGCTTGGATTCTCGCAGACTACGAGCCCAACGGGAGATGCCCGTCTGCTGGTCTTCGCCTGTACCTCCATTCTGGAGCACCTGTACTCTCGGGCGTGCTGCCGGATCAGGAAGGTCATCGTCAACCTCCTGCCCATGTACCTTGATGCTCATGATCAGCCCCATACTTGCCATATTAATAAGCAAGGAGGTACCTCCATAACTGACAAATGGAAGCGTGATTCCTGTCAGCGGCATAATACCGATAAATGCTCCAATATTCTCAAAAATCTGGTACAGCATCATCGCGACAATCCCGACAATGAGGAATGGCCCGGTGCGATCACGACACTCCAGAGCAATCAGAATGAGACGATGGATGAGTATGAAATAGAGCAGTAATAATACCGATGAGCCTATAAATCCAAATTCCTCAGCCACCACTACAAAAATCGAATCCGAATACGTATAAGGCACTCGCCCGGACTGTACAGATGAACCATTAAGGAACCCCTCGCCGAGCATACCTCCAGACGCAATGGCCCGCTTCGCATTGTCCGTATGCCATTTCGCTGCAGCCGATGCTTCATCAGGCATCAGCCAAGGGTCCAGTCGGTCTGTCCAGTGTGTCCGGTCAATACTCACCATGAAATTATAAATTTGCTCGTGAAAGGTCATGTACGCCTTAATCCCCCCACCCACGACCACAGCGAAAATCACCAAGGCAATCATAGCGTGGGTAGACTTGATATTGCCGATCCATAGCATACCAATCAGAATAACGAGATAAGCAAGTGCATTTCCCAAGTCATTCTGGGCCATAACAATTGCGAATGGAATAAAAGTAATCAGTCCTATCGGGAGCACATCCCGAATAAATCGCAGCTCGCTATTCCTTTTTCGCATCAGTACGTACGACAAAAAGATGATTAGCGCCAGCTTAAAGAACTCGGCTGGTTGAAGGCTAAGTTCGCCAATCTTGAGCCAGCCCTGTGCGTTATTCAAATTTTGCCCGAAAAAGAAGACCAGCAACAGCAGCAGAATGCCTCCGCCATAAATGTAGAGCGCATTTTGGATAAATACTCGAAAATCTACTATCGTAAGGCCAAGGATCGCTATGAACCCTAGTGCATAATAGATCAAAGTCTTCTTATAATCATTGCCATGGCCGTTCCAATATTGGCCTGCGCTATACTGTATGATTACACTAATGACCATTAGCAGCACTAGGATTACTATGATCGGAGTGTCAACTCTCTTAAATTTCTGAAACATGCTGTCCCCCTGAACCTTAATTGAGGATTGGCCATTCATGCACAAAACTGTGTAAAAGGCCACTCTCTGGATAATCCACCTTTATCATTGTAAAGGATCAGCGCTCAAAAAGAAAATACACCTTGATGGCCTTCGATACCGGACTTGATCGAGATCGTATGCAGCCTCCCTACATGTGGCTCGCTAGCCTGGTCTATGGCTAATCGGCCAGCCCCAATACATGACGCTCAATACCAGCCAGATCTGGAACCACCACAATGCGGCTCCAATGACCTGCTTCCCTCAGCAAGTCCGCGACAAGCGGTGCCTGCCCCATGCCCAGCTCAAAACCAATCAGCCGGGGAGGTGCTTGCAGTAGAGATAACTGCTGCATCATGATCCGATAAGGCGCCAGTCCATCTGGCCCACCGTCCAGCGCCAGCCGCGGCTCATGAAGACTGACCTCAGGCTGCAGACCTTCAATCTCTGCAGCTGGAATGTAAGGTGGATTCGACACCAGTATATCAATGGCCTCACCAGCGAACGGTGTCAGCAGATCCCCCTGTCTCATAGCCAGCTCTACGCCGGCAGTAGCTGCATTCATGCGGGCTACAGCTAACGCATCGGCGGACAGATCTCCTGCCAGCACCTGCCACCCTCTCCGCTCGGCAGCTATCGTCACAGCTATCGCTCCGCTGCCCGTGCCGATATCCAGCACCCGTGGAGCGCCATCCGGCCACAGCTGATCGCCATACTGGAGGATCGCTTCCACCAGCAGCTCCGTCTCTGGACGCGGGATGAGCACACTTGGCGATACCTTGAAGGGGCGTCCGTAGAACTCCTGCTCACCTATGATGTACTGCGCCGGCTCTCCGGTGGCCTTCCGATTCAACACAGCTTCCCAATCTTGCTGCTTACCAGCAGGAAAGGGCTGTCCCAGCTCTGCATAGAAAGTAGCCCCTTGCATATCCAGTACATGCTCCAGCAAGAGGCGGGCATTATGCTGTGGCTCCAGTACACCTGCTTCTGCTAAAAAAGAAGAAGCCTCAGTCAAGGCTTCTCTGATGCTCCGTCTTGGCGACATCCGATAAGATTCACGTTCCAAAGCTTATACCTCTTGTTCCATGAGCTCAGCTTGCTCGGCAATCGTGAGCGCAGATACAATATCATTAATCTCGCCATTCATTACCTGATCCAGCTTATGCATGGTCAGACCGATGCGATGATCCGTGACGCGGCTCTGTGGGAAATTATAGGTACGAATACGCTCACTGCGATCTCCAGTACCCACCTTGCTCTTGCGCTCGCCAGCGTACTTGGCTTCCTCTTCCTGGCGCATCATATCGGAGATGCGCGCACGCAGGACCTGGAGCGCCTTCTCCTTGTTGGAGTTCTGTGATTTGCCATCCTGACAGGTGGCTACGATTCCAGTCGGCATATGCGTTACCCGCACAGCAGACTTCGTCGTATTAACAGATTGTCCGCCCGCACCACTGGAGCAGAAGGTATCAACACGAATGTCCTTATCTTGAATATCGATATCCACTTCCTCTGCCTCAGGCATTACGGATACAGTGGATGTAGAGGTATGAATCCGTCCACCAGACTCTGTCGTTGGAATTCTCTGAACGCGGTGAGCACCGCTCTCGAATTTTAGCTTACTATATGCGCCTCTGCCCGTAATCATGAAGATGACCTCTTTGAAGCCGCCCAGGTCATTCATATTGGCGTCCATCAGCTCTACGCGCCAGCCTTGCGTATCTGCATAACGGGTATACATCCGGTATAGATCAGCTGCGAACAGAGCTGCTTCGTCTCCACCAGCCGCACCACGAATTTCTACAATCACATTCTTATCATCGTTAGGGTCCTTCGGCAGCATCAGGATACGGATATGCTCATCCAGCTCCTTCTGACGTGTGCTGAGCTCTTCGATCTCCATCTTGACCATCTCGCGCATCTCGTCATCAAGCTTCTCACCCTGGAGCTGCTTCGCTGCATCCAGTTCCTCGCTAACCTTCTTATACTCCGTATATGCCTCGTAGGCCGGCTGCAGATCGGATTGCTCCTTGGAATATTCGCGCAGCTTCTTGCTATCATTCACAACGTCCGGGTCACAGAGCAGCTCGCTGAGCTTCTCATAGCGGTCGGCTAAAGCCTGTAATTTATCCAACATGATGGGTCACCTCACGTATCAATTTCAATTCGTTACATCTTCAATGTGCTCGTGTATCATCTATAACTTCAATTCAAGCCGGACCTTGTGCCACATACATCCTGACTGCTTACACAGAACATGCGTTATCTGGACAGAAGCCCTCACTCTAGTTCATACAATATATATCTCGACGTTCAAGCTCGCTACAACGCCATCAAATCCTTTACTGAAAAGTTAAAATCAATAAGGTATACGACTCTTAATTATAGCATATTATTGAGTGTCTGAACAGTAACTCTGCCCATTACATGCCTAATAATATCTTGTCATCATGCTGTGTATTACTACAGTCCAGTACTATAAATACTGTAGCCGGATACCAAACACGATAAGCTGTTGGAGACTAGTCCTAAGAAGTACAGCGCTTGCTTGCATATTAATATATCCATCAGCCAAAAACAATTAGCAACGCACAAAGCCTGCCGTCTTCCTCGGAAGATCAGCAGGCTAATTACAGGATTACAAGCTTGCCCTGAAGTGTCATCGCTGTGCTATTAGTTGCTACGATATTGCATGACTCGAGATCAGTGTATTAGTGTCCCGTGCCAGTCAAAGCTATTACACGTTAAAACGGAAATGCATAACGTCGCCGTCCTGCACGACGTATTCTTTACCTTCGAGACGGAGCTGTCCGCGTTCCTTAGCACCGTTCATAGATCCGGCCGCGACCAGATCATCGTAGGATACCACCTCGGCACGAATGAAGCCACGTTCGAAATCCGTGTGGATAACTCCCGCTGCCCCTGGAGCTTTGGTTCCCTTACGGATTGTCCAGGCACGAACCTCTTGCACCCCGGCTGTGAAATACGTATACAATCCAAGGAGCTTATATGCTGCCTTGATTAGCAGGTTCAAGCCGGAATCCTGAATACCCAGCTCCTGCAGGAACATCTGCTTGTCTTCGCCTTCAAGCTCTGAGATTTCCTCCTCGACCTTGGCACTGATCGGCACTACTTCTGCATTCTCAGCCGCAGCGAATTCCTTAACACGGTTCACATATTGGTTGTTGGCAACATCGGCGATTTCATCCTCCGACACATTAGCTGCATACAGTACAGGCTTGAGCGTGAGCAAGTGCAGATCACGAACAATGAGACGCTCTTCGTCCGTCAGCTCCACGCTGCGTGCAGGCTTGTCCTCATACAGAACAGCCTTTACCTTTTCCAGCACTTCAACCTCTTGTACGTACTGCTTGTTACCACCCTTCATATTCTTCTTGGAGCGCTCGATGCGCTTCTCGATGCTCTCGATATCCGCCAGAATCAGCTCCAGATTAATGGTCTGAATGTCGCTGACCGGATCGATCTTGCCATCAACATGGGTAATGTTCTCATCCTCGAAGCAACGCACCACATGAACAATGGCGTCCACCTCACGAATATGAGCCAGGAATTTGTTGCCCAGACCCTCGCCTTTGCTCGCACCGCGCACCAGACCGGCAATATCCACGAATTCAAAGGCTGTCGGAACGGTCTTCTTCGGTTCAACCAGCTCAGTCAGCTTGTCCAGACGCTCATCCGGCACCTCTACAATACCCACGTTTGGATCGATCGTACAGAACGGATAGTTGGCCGATTCTGCACCAGCCTGTGTAATTGCATTAAACAACGTGGACTTACCTACGTTCGGAAGTCCAACGATTCCAGCTTTCAAAGCCATGTATATGACAACTCCTATTTTCGGATAAATTTCAGGGGTGCCGCATGCATAGCGCATGCCTCCTCACACCCAACCAAGCACCAATTAGCAGATAACAGTCTAAATCATTATATATGAGAACATATACTCCAGCAACACCGGGCTTACAGCTCCTTGGACATTTGAATGTCCGTCACGACATAGCCCATTTTTTTGTACAGCTCGAAGGCACGGGTATTGTGCCCGAATACATGCAGTCCGATTTTGCGTATCCCACGCCTGCGGGCTTCCTCATCGAGGGCCAGTAGCGTTTGCTTGGCATAGCCTTGCCCTTGATAAGCATCCTCGATCCAGAACTCCAGAATGAAGGCTTCTGTACCCATAGGAGTATCCGTAATGTTGAACCAAATGATCCCGATACTCTGTTCATCCGCCTGCTGCTCGCGAAGCGTTATCACATATAGATAGGCATCTGGCGTGTCGAGCCCCTGTGGCAGATATTTGTGCAGGCTATCCTCCGCAAGCTGTGGTGCTTCCTCCTCCGTCCATGTCCCTGCTTGCACTTTGTCAGCTGCAAAGTCCCGGATCAGCCTCTGTATAAAGCGTTCATATTCCGCAGCATTCATGTGACGGAGCTGGATATTGTCCTGTTGCCCGCCGGCCCGTTCCATCCCTGCTCCTGTATCTTCCAGGTTCGCTTTCTTGCCCAACCCTTCACTCGAAGCCTCATTCGCAGCTTCATTCATAGCTTTGCTCAAGTCTTTGTCCATCTCCCTATTCCATCCTCCTTATGCGTTCATATATTGCATCATGACTGCTGACAAGTAATTTACAGGAAGGCTCAGCAAGTTAACCTGGGCTTAACCTCAGCATGATGATCCGTTGTTATGATGGTGTCATCAAGAGTCATCGTCATAGGAGGGATACCATGCGCCTGGCCTTGTTCACTGACACTTATGCTCCGGATACCAATGGAGTCGCTCGGACGCTGCAACGCCTCAGCCAGCATCTGAACCTCAGAGGAATCGAACACCTGCTGTTTACTCCGCAATCCATCATCGAGGGTAGCCATGCTGCTTCTGTACGCGCTGTCGCCAATGTTCCCTTCTTCCTGTATCCCGAGTGTCGGATAGCCCTGCCGAATCGGCTAGCCATTCATGAGGAGCTGCGAAGCTTCCGTCCCGATCTGCTGCACCTGGCCACTCCATTCAACATGGGTCTCCTCGGCCTGAAATATGCACTGAAGCATCAGCTTCCGCATGTCATCTCCTATCATACTCATTTTGACCGTTATCTCGAATATTACAAATTGAAAAGCATGATTCCCCTCTACTGGAAGTATATCAAATGGTTCCACAGAGCCTGTGATGCCACATTTACACCCTCTCTCGAAACCCTGAACTCCCTGCAGCTGCAAGGTATCCCACGTCTAAAGCTCTGGTCGCGTGGCATTGATTGCGAACTATATCATCCAGATCGACGCCAGCATCACATTCGGCAGCGTTACGGCATTACAGCTCCTCTGATTCTCCTCTATGTTGGGCGAATCGCCCCTGAGAAGAATATCGACACCTTGATGCTCGCGATGAAGCATCTGCCCGAGAGTATGCAATCGCGCGTGCACTGGCTCATCGTCGGAGACGGACCACTTCTGCCCAAGCTGCGCCTCCACGCTCCTGCCAACGCCACATTCACAGGGTATCTTCATGGGGAGGAGCTTGCTGCAGTGTATGCTTCTTCAGATATATTCGTATTCCCTTCCTGTACCGAGACTTTCGGGAACGTAGTGCTGGAAGCGATGGCCTCAGGTCTGCCTGTCATAGCTGCGAATGCAGGTGGTGTGAAGGACCTGGTCTCGCAGCATCGCAGTGGGATTCTATTCGAACCTAACAATGCCGAAGCACTGATTCGGGAATTATGTCTGTGGGGAGATCATATGGACCAATTGAGGATGATGGGTCTCGAAGGAAGAAGGCTTGCACAGATGCGGTCGTGGAAGCATGTGTTTGACGGACTGATCGCGGATTACGAGGAAGCCGTACAGCATCGGAGCCTGCTCGCGAGCCATCGAACGTTCACAGCATAATCTTCGAACCTCGAAGCCCGATTACATCTCAGGCTATCGCCGCAGTCAGTACTGCCTCAATAGCCTGGGGTTATTAACAAAATGGCAGGATAGTCAGAGTGCGGCCCGCTACATGTTGCAGCATGTCCCTTATAGGCCTGATGTAGTCAACTACAGCCCCCATCGGCCTGCCCGCTGTCTTAGACGAGGAGTTCCTCTCAACTGCTCTATATCACGGACACCAATACCGAACATCACCGTACGCAGCTCCAGCTCCACCTGAGCCAGTCGCTCAATCACCAGCTCTTCGGACTCTACTGCTGCCCCCAGCAGGGAACGTCCAAATCCGGCTAGATCAGCACCAAGCGCGATCGCCTTGGCTGCATCGACACCATTTCGCAGTCCGCCACTACCGATCACAGCCCCCTGTTCAAGCTCCTGGACCTCCCTGATACAGCTGGCTGTCGGGTTGCCCCAATCAGCAAATGCCTCAGCAGCAGCCCGTTTGATCGGGTCTGTATTGCGGAATTTCTCGACCTGACTCCAGCTCGTCCCGCCTGCGCCAGCTACATCGATAAAGGATATTCCAGCCGAGAATAGCCGGGCAGCCGTGACACCATCAATGCCCCAGCCTACTTCCTTAGCTCCTACAGGAACCGTTAGCCTGCTGCATACCTCCTCAATTAGGGAGAGCAGTCCGCTGAAATTCGTGTTGCCCTCTGGCTGAAATACCTCCTGCAAGCCGTTCAAATGCAGAACGAGCATATCAGCCTCCGCCATATCCACAGCACGCTGGCACTGCTCTACACCAAATCCATAATTCAACTGCACAGCGCCCAGATTGGCAATGATCGGAATGCTGGGTGCATGCTTGCGGACCTGAAAGGTATAAGCCAGCTCCTCCTTCTCCACAGCAGCGCGGATAGAGCCGAGTCCCAGTGCCCAACCTCTAGCCTCTGCCGCTGCAGCAAGCCGCTGATTGATCTGGGCTGTGCCAGCACTCCCCCCTGTCATAGAGCTAATAAGAAGCGGAGCCTGCAGCTGATGTCCCAGAAAATAGCTAGCCAACTGGATATCATCAAAATTCACCTCAGGCAGCGGGTTATGCTTGAATACGAACTGCTCCAGCCCACTGCTAATTCCCTCACCAGCTACATTTTCCCGGAGACATAGCTGAACATGCTCCATTTTCCGCTCGCCCGTTTGCACCGTTCCCGTCTCTTGTTCCATCTGTTCTTGCGTTTTCTCTTCCGCGTGGTCTTCCCTCTGCTCGTCGTGATCCGGTCGGATCATGCGCTCACTCCCTCTCTGCACTTCTCATCGTCTGATATCTCAATGAAACCACCCTGCGTCCGAGTGGCTTCATGGCATTCTCATGTTCATCATCTATCATTATATCCGATATCAGGTCATATCCGAATCCCGCATCATTCGTTCATTTTAAGAATCCATAGTATTTATTTGCACTTTATCCAGGATACTTGTATTAGGAAGAAAACCTTACACAAAATATACAACGATTATACATTTACAAAATCTGAATGTCGTTCCATTCGCCGTGCGTCACTCTGACACGGATGGCGTTAAATAGGAGCATGAGAGGTAAGGGGGATGAAACGCACATGCAATCTACAAAACAAAAGACAGGCTCCTTCAAAAGGCAAGCTGGAGGATTCTTTCGCAAGCATCCAATCGTGTGTATTATGTTGGGACTATGTCTGTGGCTAGGGGCTGTGATGCTGTACCAAACGAATAAACCGCTACCAGCGGGAATCTCTTACGATAGCGAACTGTACCATACGAATGACATCCGCTTCTGGACAGACCTGACCTATCCCTCAGTAGAAGGTCAGCTGACGCAAGAGGCACAGATCACAGACCGGATATTGCAGATCGTTAACGAAGCTGAGCAATTTCTCGTCATTGATATGTTCCTGTTCAACGGCTACACGCATGTTGATCAGCAATTCCCGCCAGTAAGTGCTCAGCTAACGAAGGCTTTAATCGATAAAAAAACAGAACGCCCACAGATGGACATTCTGTTCATTACAGATGAGATTAATACGAACTATCATTCGGCTCCGAATCCACTGCTGACCCGTATGCAGCAGGCAGGCATTCGTGTCGTGCAGACGAATGTCGATCCTCTGCGGGATTCTACGCCACTCTACTCCGCTGTCTGGCGTACCTTCTTTCAATGGTTCGGTCAACAGGGCACGGGATGGTTGCCCAATCTAATGGCAGATGAGGGGCCCAAAATGACGGCCAGATCTTATCTCAAGCTGCTGAATGTGAAGGCCAATCATCGCAAGCTGGTTGCCAGTGAGAAGAACGCCCTAATCTCCTCCGGCAACGTCCATGACGCGAGCGCCTATCATTCTAACATGGCCATGGAGATAAGCGGCCCCATCATAGCAGAGATCGTGGAGAGTGAGCAAGCTGTATTGCGCCTGTCAGGCGAGGCTCCTTTTCCAGACGTTCACCCACAACAGATGACTTCACCTGATCAAGGATTATACCAGATGAAGTATCTGACCGAGGGTAAGGTCTATCAGGAAGTACTACGAATGATTCAGGATACGAATGAAGGAGATACCATTCATATGGGCATGTTCTATCTGGCGGATAGAGCGGTCCTAAAATCACTACTGGAGGCTGATCGACGTGGCGCCAAGGTGCAGCTCCTGCTAGACCCGAATGAGAATGCCTTCGGGCAGGAGAAGGTCGGTATCCCAAATCGCCCTGTAGCGAATGAACTGCAGAAGAAATCGAACGGCAGCATCCGGATTCGATGGTACAACACCACATTCGAGCAGTATCATACGAAAATGATGTACATCGCCAAGGCTGAGGGCCCGCACCTGATCATCGGAGGCTCCACCAATTTCACCAAGCGGAATCTCAATGATCTCAACCTGGAGAACGAGCTATGGGTAGCCGCTCCCGGCGATAGTCCGCTGGCCATGCAGGTTCGTGAATATTTCGACCGCCTATGGAATAACCGCGATGCCGAGTATAGTCTTGCCCTTGAAGCGTATCTGGAGGATACTGTGTTCCTCAAGGATGTCGTGTACCATTTGCAGAATATACTGGGCTTTACCACCTTTTAACACTCTAACGGTCTACTTTCTAAGTGCCACTTTCTAAGTCTTCTATTTACTAAGAATTTGATTCCCTACAGATCTATTTCCTGAAGATCTGTTTCCTGAAGATCTACTTCTTAAAGATATATTTCTTAAAAATCCCAGCTTCCTTGCTTCACTGCTATAACAGCGGAGATAGCAGTCTTGCTGCTGATTCCAGCACACGCTTGGTAATGCGCTTGTTCATGAACTCCTCATGGACGATCTCCTTCGTGTACTTGAGATCCCGCTCATAATCGTACACAATGCGGCGGACACTCTGCGTATCGACCAACAGGGCATTGACTTCGAAATTCAAATGGAAGCTACGCATGTCCATATTGGCTGTGCCGATCGTAGCCATCTCTCCATCAATAATAAGCAGCTTGGAGTGGAGGAAGCCACGTTCATACTCATAGATCTTAGCCCCTACCTCCAGCAAGGACGGAAAATACGAGTGTGATGCAAGGAAGGGTAGCCACTTATCAGGTTTGGCCGGAAACAGAAGCCTTACATCCACACCAGACAGGGCAGCCGTGCGCAGCGCAGTCAATATATCCTGATCCGGTATGAAATACGGTGTGGCGATCCATACAGACTTGCGGGCCGATGTAATCATGGCGAAGAATATGTTCTTCAATGCCCGCCGTTCGTTATCAGGGCCACTGGCAATAATCTGAATGGCGCCATCCCCGCGATGCTCCATATCTGGAGATAAGTACTCCGGCTCCAGAATCTTCTGATCGGTCATATGCAGCCAATCCTGCAGGAAGATGATCTGCAAGGTGCGCACGGCTTCCCCTTTGACGATCATATGCGTATCGCGCCAGAAGCCATATGCCTTGTTACGACTAAGGTACTCGTCCCCCACATTCAGACCGCCAATGAAGCCTGTAGTACCGTCGATAACTACAATTTTACGGTGATTACGATAATTCACCCGACTGGAGAAAAAGAGAATCCTTGCTCCTCCATAGGCCACGACCTCAATGCCCGCCTGCTTCATCTCCCGCAGGAAAGCCTTCGACAGCTGAATGCTGCCGACTGCGTCGTACATGAACCGTACTTTCACGCCTTCCTTGGCCTTCGCAATCAGAATTTGCTGAATGCTGGTCCCGATATCATCATCACGGAAAATATAATATTCCATATGGATATGGTGCTCGGCCTTCTGCAGCTCCTCCAGGAGTGTCGAGAAGGTCTCTTCGCCATTCGTGAGCACCCGCGTCTCGGAGTTGAAGGATACCGGCGAACGGGCCAGCCGCCGTGACAGCTGAAGCAGCTGCCGCTGAGTCTGGCTGAACCGTGTCAGCTCCTGCTCCTTGCGCAGCGCATAGTTATCGATTCGCTCATAGGCCTCCTGATCCAGGAGCGCCTTTTTATTGTATTTACGACGCTTGAACACATTTTGCCCGAACAAAAAATAAAGAGGAAGTCCCACAATCGGCAGTAACGCCAGCAGGAGAATCCATGACATCGTTGTCGAGGGATTACGGTTCTCCATGAAGATAATCAGGCTAATCGAGATTACTGACAAGGTGGAGAAAATACTGATGATCGTCCCTTCATTGGTACCTATGAAGCCGAACAGACCGAAATAATAGCTTACAAAAATAACGGCTGCAATCAAGATTGCCAGTAGACCGCGTCTCATACTCATCCTCACTTCCGGTTGAAGGTCCGGTCCATTCGTGGCCTGTCCCTGCAGCACTAATCCGGAGCATCCCCGGCACTGCGGAACAGCCTGATCCTGCTGCTCATGGCACAGGTTGACCAACTTATATTGTACATGAATTCCCGGGCACTTCCCAAGGAGGGTACCATAATTTTTTTCATCTCTAATTTCTTTATCATTAATTTCTTCATCGTGAATTTCATTATTGTGAACTTCATTATCGTGATTATCGTGAATCTCTTTATCGCTAGCATGTTCCAAGTCCCTCTCATCAAATCCTCTTGCTCTCTGCGAAGATATGAAGTATTCAGGCGTGCGGGGCTCAGGGATACAGGATTCCGAGCTTTTGGCTGGGTACATGACTCACTTCACCACCCATCTTGACATCTAACATGTAACGTGAGATAGTTACCTAACGATCGTTAGGGAGGTTCGAAATGACTCGTCTACACACTATCAGGGATGCAGCATTATCCCAGTTCGCCGAGCATGGCTATGAGGGCACTTCCCTTAGCGGGATCGCAGGTGCCGTCGGCATTAAGACCCCATCTCTGTATGCCCATTATGCCAGCAAGGATGATCTTTTTCTTCAGGTGGTGCAGCATGCATTCCATCTGGAGGAACGGCGAATCGTTCACTATTTCTCGTCACATGCACACGAGACGCTGGAAGAGGTTCTTTATGGCTTTTTTTCCTGGATTGAGGGGGAATATCACAATTGCAGCACAGCCAAGTTTGTATTGAGAATGTCCTTCTTCCCCCCGGCGAATCTCACACAGCAGGTTATGGCCGTAGTGATTCCCTTCTATACGAAGATGGAAAGACTGCTTCAGTCCTACTTGCGTCAGGCGGATGCCTCGGAGAAGTTACTGTGCACATCCCCAGCGCAGGCAGCCTTGGCATTCACAACGATGGTCGATGGGACGATCGTGGACCTTCTGTACGATGAGGGAAGAACCTATAGACGACGTGTCGAGGCTGTATGGCCGATTATGTGGCACGGCATGAGCATTGGAGAGGAGTAACACAGGTATGAGACGTAGCTGGTTATATATATTCACAGGAGGTTGTCTGGAGATTGTCTGGGTATCCGGGCTTAAGCATGCTTCCGCATTTCTGGAGTGGCTTGTGACCGCAGGAGCCCTTGCCGCTAGTTTTTATCTCATTTTGCAGGCAGCTCGCAGGTTGCCTATCGGAACGGTCTATGCCGTGTTTACCGGCTTGGGGACCGCAGGCACCGTGATGGCTGAGATGGTCATCTTCGGGGAGCCGTTCAGTTGGCCGAAGGTGCTGCTTACACTGCTGCTCCTATCCGGTATTGTTGGCCTCAAGCTAGTTACAGACAGTGATTCAGTCAAAAGACAAGGGGGGACGGCGTGATGGCTTGGCTTGCATTATTGGTTGCCGGTTGCGCGGAGATTACAGGTGTTATCGGCATGAAGGGGATTACGATGCGTAAAGGCTGGACCTCGTTTCTACTTATGGCCGGATCGTTCGCAGTGAGCTTCTCCCTACTGACCTACGCCATGCAGACAATCTCTATGGGAACAGCTTATGCCGTGTGGACCGGGATTGGCACGGTGGGCAGCGCCATTGTAGGCATGCTGTTGTTCGGCGAGCCTAGCGATCGCAGACGGATTATATTTATTGCTATGGTGCTGTGCGGGGCTGTCGGCCTGAAGCTAGTATCCTGATATCTTCAGAATAGACAAGACCAGACGCTGAGGAGGCTTGATTCAAGGATGATTACTACCGTAACGTTGAATGCAGCGATCGACAAGATCTTTACACTTCCAGGGTTTGCGTTGAACAAGGTACACAGAGTGCAGGACCCAATCACCGTTCCAGGAGGAAAAGGGATTAACGTCGCCCGGGTGCTGCGCTGTCTGGCCCAGCCTGTTATGGCTACCGGCCTGATTGCGGGTCATAACGGACGGCTATTGCTGGATGGTCTTCATCAGGAGAGCGTACCTGCTGACTTCATAGATTTAGGCCACGGTGAGACACGGCTGGCGATTACCATGCTTGATCCACACACGGGAACCCAGACGGAATGCATTGAGGAAGGGCCTTTTGTTGAAGCCAAGCACCTCATCTCTCTACGTAACAAAGTAAAGCCACTAGCGGCGCGCTCATCCTGGGTTATCTTCTCGGGAAGTCTGCCCGCGGGCTGTCCTGTCGATCTGTATGCCGAGCTATGCCAGTTAGCCAAATCACAGGGAGCCAGCGTAGCCCTTGATACCAGTGGCGAGGCCCTGCTCGCAGGATTAGAGGGGCGGCCAGATCTTGTGAAGCCAAATGAGGAAGAGGCTGTCCGCTATGCAGGAGCTGTGTCCCCCGACAGAGAGCATCTGCAGATGGCCGCGCTCAAGCTTACAGAAGCAGGTGCCGGAATGGCTGTGATCTCCATGGGCGGAAGAGGGGCAGTGGCAGCCCATGCTGGACGGCTATATGAGGTCTCGCTGCCTCCACTCTCTATCGTTAGCCCGCTTGGCAGCGGGGATGCTATGGTCGCTGGACTCGTTGCAGCCCAGCTACAGAGACGAAGTACACTGGAGGTGCTACGCTATGGTGCAGCCTGCGGTACTGCCGCAGCCATGCATGCGATGGCAGGCTTTGTAGATTCAGACACAGTAAATGATTTGTTCTCCGGCATTCAGGCTTCGATGACCGTAACTACCAGCGAGAGTTGATCCTACCTAGACATAAGGCCTATTTCCACGTTAAAGGGACATACTCCTGGTAGCTGTGGACAGCTCCTCCGGAGTCGGAGACGGCTGCTTCCAGATCAGTCAGCTCTCGCTGATTACCGCTATTCCATCTGAAGTGCTCCAGCAGCTCCAGCCGCATGCTCTGCAGCGCATCCTCCCGTGGTATGGGAACGAATCGGGCCAGCTCATGCATCCTGGGCTCGAGCGTATCCAACAGCTTCAGCATGGACATCTCGGGCCAAGGGGGCTGCTCACATCTGATCAAGAGATCTACCTCACTCACGGCTTCATGTGTTGCCGGAGCTGGTTCAGCATTTTGTGCTTCCATCGGTTCACCCCCTGCTGGCTCATGCCTAATTCAAGAGCCACTTCCTTCTCTGAACGATTCTGCAGATACAATGCCTTCATAATCTCTCTGCCCATAGCCGAGGGTAGCGCATCCAATACCTGCTTGACCCAGATGTCCCCCTCCACTGCACTCGTGAAGGACGGCTCTGTCCATTCATAATCTTGGCCCAGGCTCTCGCGTCGGTACTTGGATCGCGCCTGGTATTGCAATCTCCATGCCTTACGGCGGATTACTCCCGTATAGTACTCCATCTGTCTATCATGCAAGCACTCGTCGTTGCTGTCCGAATAGGCATAGTTCTCGCTATCCTGGAGCTCTGTAGCCATCCCAGCATGCTCACGATCCCAACCATCATTATTTCTGAGCTTCATCATCCGTGCCTCCCTATTCCAGAATAGGAACATGTGTTCCTGTTTATCCTATTATAAGATTTATTCTGGAAAGTACAGCAGCACGGAGGACGTTTTTTACACGAACTTTTGGCTGTTTTCTGCTAACCGCAGCTTATCTTATCTATTCTTCTAGTGATAGCAACCTGCATACACGACTATAATCCTCCGGTCGGTTCATATTCATAAATAGCTGTTCCGCCCCGTCCTGATCCCACCCATGAGCGGGGGATGAGCTGATTTCATACACATGCATGGCCTTCAGCCAATCCTGCACACGCAGATCCTGCTGCTGCAAGCGGGCCTCGAGTGCTGGCAATACGCTGATATGATAGATAGCTGCCAATGGCTGTAAACGTCCACCCACTCTGGGTACAATAGCCTGCAATGACTTCGCATCTCCTGCATACGGCTGAGGCTGCTCCTTGTGGGCCTGCTCCTGCTCCGGGATACAGGCTGCAAGCGCCTGAAAGACCCCGGCATGCAGCAAGGGCATATCACACGCACATACCAGATTCCATTCCGTATGGGATGCTCGCATTCCCGCATATAAGCCTGCGAGCGGACCTTGTCTAGGGTGCAGGTCGGCCACGATCTCAAGACCGGTATAGTCATATGCCTCGGCATCCTGGGCCGAAATGATTACCCTTGAAGCTACAGCGCCCATCTCTGAGGCGATCCTCTGAACAACCGTCTGGCCTTCGATCAGAAGCTCCGCCTTATTCGTGCCCATGCGGCTCGATAAGCCGCCAGCTAATACAGTTCCTGTTATGTCCATATTGTTACCTCTCCGAATAGATTACAAAAATATTACTTTTTTATGTCACTGATGGTTTGTTTAGCTTTTCAACAAGTGATACAGTATACATAAAAGTAAGCGCTTATGTGGATAATCTCATACTACTCTTAACCCATTCTTCAGGAAAGGAATGGCTGTAATTGCAGAACGATACGCAACCAACTATGGCTTCACCCTTGCATTCTCTGAAATTATATAATTTCTTTCTGTATGGTGCTATTGCCATCTTCAGCAGCTTTCTGCCCCTGTATTTCCAGGATATCGGCATGAGCAAGCTGGAGATCGGGACTCTAATGGCGATTGGGCCCTTCGTGTCTGTCTTCGCTAACCCATTCTGGGGATATGCTTGTGACCGATCCCAAAATATTCGCCGCATCCTGCTGATCATGATAGGGGGAACCTTGCTCTTTTTGCAAGCAATCTTCTATGTACATACGTATACATTGATCTACTCCGCGATGATACTGTTCTTTTTCTTCCAGAGCCCGCTATTCACTCAGACGAACAGTATGATTCTTGGGTATATCGATGGAACGAATCGTAAATTTGGCTCATTCCGGATCTGGGGCTCACTAGGCTGGGCCCTCATCGCCCTGCTCTCAGGTCCGATCATCGACCGCTTTGGAGCCAGTAGCATTAGCACGATATTTACAGTCCTGCTGATTGCGTCAGTAGCTGCCTTGCTGCTATTACCACCACTGCGTGCCAGCTCAGATGCGCCCAACGTGAATATCCGGGGCTTTGGAAAAATCCTGATGAACGGCTACTTCATGACCTTCATTCTATTAGGTATTCTGGTCTCGATACCCAATGCCATCAACAGCGCTTTCGTATCCTTATACATTACGGAACTCGGTGGCTCCGTTGGTTCCGTCGGTGCTGCCGTGTTCTCATCGTCCATTCTTGAGGTGGTCGTCTTTCTGCTGTTCGATCGTCTCCTTGGCCGCAAAATGACGACCATGATCGGCTGTCTGACACTGGTAAGCCTGTTGTTTGCCCTGCGCTGGTGGCTTATGTCCGCTGCGACGGACCCGATGCATATCATCCTTATTCAAGCGATGCACTGCATTACCTTCGGAGGTTACTTCTATGTAGGCACACAGCTGACATTGTTGTTCGTCCCCCGCGAATTCCGTTCATCCGGCCAGGCTCTGTATACACTAACCTGGGCTGGTATCTCGGGTATTATCGCCGGCTTAGCAGGAGGGTGGCTGTTCCAGAATTTTGGCGGTGAGATTATGTATAAGGTCGGTGTCACCCTCGCCCTACTTGGAGCCACTGGATTCGGTATCATGTGGTACATGCTACGCAAGCACGGGTACAGACCCCCTCAGGAAGAAGTCGTATCCGAGGGATCGTAACTTAATTATGTTATAGACTTGTAAGCAACACATATCAAATGACAAGGACCTCACCCCACCGGCAAGTGGAGAATGAGGTCCTGTCATTTTCATAGATAAGTCTAGCCGATGCTCTGTACAGCACGCTCCGGCTCATAGCCTGGAGGCACCACATCGTCCGGGATCGGACATTCATAGCTCTGACCATTCAAGCGCTCTGCATGCTCTTGCTTGGCCTTGACGATCAATTCAGGATTATGGAGTGCTTCCACTGCGGTGGCAGCCATAGTCTTGCCAGCGTACAGCATCATTTTATGCGCATGGGAGCTTTGCCCCTGTGTTACTGCCACCCATGAATGGCCCACGGTACCGAATACCCAAGTAGCGGTCAGGCACTGCACCGTCGGTACCAGCCAGCTGACATCTCCTACGTCCGTGGAGGCCGACATCACCTGCGTATTATCCTTGAACTTGTCGATGAAGGTAGCCAGCGGAACCTCAGCAATCGCCTCCCGCTCCTCCTTGCTGAGCTGTGCTGCTGCAGCTTGCTTGTCCTCCTCAGGAAGCACGGCGTTCAGCGAGCGGATATAGGCGATTTCTGCTTCGTCCAGAGCCGGTACACCGATGGCGGTGAGCTTGTCGTACATTACCTTTTCCAGCGTCGTATTCGGGACCAGATTGGAGCTGCCGCCCTGCACGGCATAAGACATTTTCGTGCCCGTCATCAAGGCCGCGCCACGAGCGATATCCTTCACCCGCTCGAACAATTCCTTCACCTGAGGTGAAGTGAGCGAGCGAATGGAGTAGTAGACCTCAGCTTCCGATTGCACGACATTGGGAGCGGATCCGCCTGTGTTGGTAATAGCATAATGAATGCGGGCTTGGTCGATGATGTGCTCTCGCAGAAAGTTGACCCCGATGTTCATCAGCTCGACAGCGTCGAGCGCACTACGCCCCATGTGAGGTTCGGCTGCTGCATGCGCACTCTTGCCCTCGAAGCGGAAGATCACCGTATTGGTCGCTAGAGAGGAGCATTGAAAGAGACCATTACTGGTATTCGGGTGCCAGCTGATCGCCAGATCCACGCCCTCGAACAGACCAGCCCGCGCCATGAACGCTTTCCCGCCGCCGCTTTCCTCTGCAGGACAGCCATAGAAGCGTACGGTGCCCGGTATATTATTGGCTTGCAGATAGTCCTTGTAGGCAACAGCGGCCGCAAACGCTCCTGCCCCCAGCAAATTATGACCACAGCCGTGGCCGCTAGTGCCTGCCACAATGGGATTGTGTTCCGTCTTGCCTGCGAACTGGCTCAGACCGGACAACGCATCGAATTCGCCGAGGAAGGCGATGACCGGACCGCCACTACCATAGGAGCCGACAACAGCCGTCGGCAGACCTCCGGCCTTTTCCGTTACCTCGAAGCCCTCCTGCTTGAGCACCTTGCTGTACAAGGCTGCTGACTGCACCTCTTCATAACGCACCTCGGCAAATTCCCATATCCGGTCGCTAACCTCTATGAACAAATCCCGTTTACTCTCCACCAGCTCTACGATCTGCTTCTCAATTCCCATCCTTCATTACTCCCTTCATGTGGAGAGGGGACGAGCCCCTCTTCATTCCTTTATTCCTTATCCCACGTATATGCATTGATCAGCATGTCATTGCTCACTTCACCGGATGTCATCATCTTGGAGGTCACGAGAATCGGATTCTCGGCCAAAATCGTAAAGGATACCGTTTCGTCGTAAATCAGCTTTTGCACATCAAAATAGATTTGCTTTCTCTTCTCCGTATCTACTTCAACAGATCCCTTATCCAGCAGATCGAATAGAGCCGTGCCTTGATAGTTCTCGTAGTTGTTCGTTGCACCTGAGCCAAACACAGTATACACGGAGGTAGGGTCCGCCGTATACGGGATGGCGATAATGGCCAGATCGTAATCATGCTCTCTGACCTTCTGGAACGCTGTCGGGAAGTCGAACTTCTGAATTTGCACATTCAATCCGATGTCCGTCAGGGTCGCTGCCATCAGCTCGGCTGCCTGCTCACGCACCTTGTTGCCCGTCGGTACGACGAAATTAATCGGCTTGTTGAAGTCCCATCCAGCCTCTTGCAGCAACTGTTTGGCCTTCTCCGGGTCATACTCGTGAGTTGCTAGGGAGCTATTGTAATAAGGATGGGATTTAGGCAGCGCACTGTCATAATACTCCCCGTTACCCTTCAGGAGCTGTTCGACGATAATCTGGCGGTTGGTACCGTACAGAATGGCTTCTCTGACCTTCGGATCGGTAAGCGTGCCATTGTTAATGAAGACCGTCTGCGGAATGGAGAATTCACTTACCTTGGTATTCACGCTGCTCATATTGCTGACCCGTTGGTAATCCTCTGGCGGGATTAGTGCAGTACGAATCATATTCATATCGATCTCACCCGTCTGCAGCTGCGCTGCCAGGTTGGAGGCAGGCATAATCTTTACGAATAGCTTGCTGATCTTGGGTGCCCCGAGATAATAATCAGGATTCGCGGCATATTCCACGTACTGATCCTTGGCGAATTTCACAAATTTGAATTGACCTACCGTGACGGTTGGATTCGACATATACTCATGCTTTTCCAGGTCTGCCGGATTCACATCCTTCAGCACATGCTCTGGCAGAAAGCGGATGCGACTGGAGAAATTATCGTTGAAGAAGTTGGTATCCACCGGACTTTTCGTCTCTACCTCAAACGTAAGATCATCGATAATCCGCAGACCGGCGATACTCGTCTGGCCTTCATCCAGCTTGCCATTATCATTCAATCCCTCAATGTTGACCAGATTCAGTGTGGAGGATACGGCCGGGTTCGCTGCCGTCAGCACGGTGAACTCGACATCCTTGGTCGTGAAGGGCGTTCCGTCCGTCCATTTCGCATTGTCCTGCAGCTTGAATACGAAGGTCTTGTTGTCAGCGGTCTCTACAGACTTGGCCAGCCTTGGTACGAACTCGTAGTTCTCGGTTACGCCCAGGAGGCTATCATTCAGCAGTGCAACGACCTGCTCATTGGCCGTACCGAGTGGATTGATCGGGTTAAAGTTGGTTGGCGGATTCACGATCCCGATAAAGACTGTTTTTTTTCCACTGGCGCTTGCCCCTGTAGAGCTTCCACCGTCACCCTCATTGACCTGCGTCACCGTATTAGACCCGCATGCCGTAACCAGCAGCAGCAAGGCCATAAGCAGGATAGGAAGCGTCCATCTCTTGTTGTACCCGACACCCTTTGCTCGTTCCATGTCACACACTCCACTCTGTATATAAATTTTGGTTGAACCCTGAGGTCATTGCTTGGGATCAAGCGCATCGCGCAGTCCGTCGCCGACAAAGTTGATCGACAGCACCGTCAGCAAGATCATGAGACCCGGAGGTACCCACAGCCACGGCTTCTCACTGAGAATAGTGATGGATTGCGCATCACTCAGCATGTTCCCCCAACTCGCCAGCGGCGGCTGCACGCCCATTCCTAGGAAGCTCAGCCCCGACTCGGTCAGAATGGCCGCAGCCACCCCGAAGGTCGCATTCACGATAATCGGAGCGATCGCATTCGGCAGAATATGCCGGAAGATAATCCTCGGGGTATTCAGGCCAAGCGTGACCGCTGCCTTCACGTAATCGCTTTGCTTCAGCGACAACACACTGCCTCGCACCAATCTGGCTACAGACGGCCAGGAGAAGAGAGCCAGGACAATCACCAGCGTCCAGATGCTTGGCCCGACGACGCTAACCACGACGAGGATGACCATCATGAATGGAAAGGCCATCACGACATCCGTGACGCGCATGAACATCATATCCAGCCAGCCGCCGTAATACGCGGAGAGTAGACCGATGATCGTACCGACGACGACATACAGCGCTACTGTTGCGAAGCCGACCAGCATAGAGACCTGAGCAGCCGAGATGAGCCGGCTCAGCACATCCCTACCCAATTGATCCGTGCCCAGCCAGTGCTCACTGCTCGGCGCAGCGCCGAAATCGCCGGATATTTTGGCAGGATCATACGGCGACAGCCAGAAGCCGAACAGCCCAACCAGAATGAGCAGCAGCGTGAACACAAGCCCGGCCACCGCCAGCTTATGCTTGCTGAATTTCTTGATCAGTTGTCTGATCTGGCTGGAGGAGCGCTCAGGCTTGGCTGGAGCAGCGACTACTCCTTGGATGGACGGTACCTCAGACTGAACCTCGGATTGCAATACAGACATGCCTTCACCTCTTTTCAAGCGTTATCGTTAGTTGTACTTAATGCGCGGATCCGCCACGGAATAGGCAATATCAGTCATGAAGTTGGCGAGCAGCACGACCAGCGCAGCTACCAGATTAAGCCCCATCAGTGTCGCGTAATCCCGGGAGAGGATCGATTGCAGCGTCAGCTGCCCAATACCCGGCCATTGAAAAATCTGCTCCGTCACAATCGCTCCGCCGAAAATAAGCGGAATCTCCATCCCAATGACGGTAATCACTGGTATGAGCGCGTTGCGCAGCGCATGCTTGTTGGTCACGATGAATTCGCGCAGGCCCTTGGCCCGGGCGGTTCGGAGGTAATCCTGCTTCAGAACATCCAGCATGCTAGCCCGAACATACCGTACCTTGCGACCGGCGATCGATATACCGAGGACGGTAGCGGGCAGAATCATATGCATGATCCGATCGCCCAGTCCGCCATCGCTGCCCAGTGTCTGCATGCCACCCGTGGGCAGTACGTTCAGATTGACGGCGAAGATATAGATCAGCGCAAGACCCAGGAAGAAGTTCGGAATCGAGGTGCCCACGAAGGACAGCCCTGTAGCTAGATAGTCGAACTTGGAGTTCTGCTTCACGGCGCTGATGATGCCAATCGGAATCGCAATGAGCAATGATAGAATCAAGGACAGAATACCAAGAGACAAGGTAGGTCCAAGTCGTTCACCGATCAGCTTGGCCACCGGCTCGAAGGAGGTCATGGAATAGCCAAGGTCCCCCTGTACCAAGCGCCCAAGCCACTTCATGTATTGCACCGGTAGGGGATCATTCAGCCCGAGAGATTCCTTCCTAGCTTCAATGGAAGCCTCGGTCGCATTAGGGTCCACATATAAATCCGCAGGATTGCCCGGCGCCAGGTTAATGATGATAAAGTTCAGAATGGTAATCCCGATCAGAACCGGTATTAGGATCATGGTTCTGCGAATAATGTAGGACAGCATGGCTCCCCCTCCTCATACTTGAGATGTTGCACGAATCCAGCCTGTGCAGCACGCCGACATCATGTAGGCAGCCTGCCAAAATGATGTACCGCCGAATTGCTGATTAAGCTCCTTACACTATGAAAATTTGCCGACTAAAACGGGTATAGCCCTCAGCAATCGCCCTAAGCTAACGGAAAGTGACAGGCAACGTTATGTCCGCCGCCGCTGCTGCCGCTAAGCACGGGCTCCTCTTCCTTGCAGCGCGCCTGCGCGAACGGACAACGGGTGTGAAAGCGACAGCCGGAAGGCGGATTGGCTGGAGACGGCACGTCCCCATCGATAATAATCTGCTCCCGATTGCGCAGCTTGGGATTCGGGATCGGGTATGCGCTCAGCAGCCCGCGAGTATACGGATGTCGCGGAGAAGCAAAGATCTGCTCCTTCGTCCCCATCTCCACCACCTGTCCCAGATACATGACCGCAATCCGATGACTGATATACTTCACCGCACCAAGGCCGTGGGCAATGAATAGATACGTCAGGCCATATTCTTGTTGCAGCTCCTTGAGCAAATTCAGAATTTGCGCCTGTACGGATACATCCAGTGCCGATACAGGCTCGTCGCAGATGATGAGCTTCGGGTGCAGGGACAGAGCACGAGCAATGCCGAGACGCTGTCGCTGACCGCCGGAAAATTCATGCGGGAATCGGTACTTGTAAGCGCGCGGGATTCCTACCGTATCCAGCAACCGGTCCACTTCCGCTTCGGCCTCGCTCGCGCTCTTCAAGCCATGGAATACCATCGCCTCGCTGAGAATATCCTTCACCCGCATCCACGGATTGAGAGAGGAGTATGGGTCCTGGAAGATCATCTGCATCTGGGTGCGCAGCGGACGCATCCGGGCTGTCGAGTGTGAAGTAATCTCCTCCCCCCGGAACCAGATCTTGCCGTCCGTAGGCGTCTCCAGCCGGATAATCGTGCGACCGATTGTAGACTTGCCGCAGCCAGATTCGCCAACCAATCCAAGCGTCTCCCCCTCGTAGATATTTAGGCTGATGTTGTCTACCGCCTTGACATGTCCGGCTACACGCGACAACACACCTTTGCGGATCGGATAATATGTCTTGAGTCCCTCCAAGCGAAGCAGCGGCTCGGATGGTGTCATATCCATCAGCTCTGTCATCCGTGCATTCATAGGCTCACTCCCTCCTTCTCCATACTCTTCGCTGAGGCTAGCCAGCAGCGTACATAATGTCCTGACTCCAGCTCCGTCAGCTGAGGCGGCGAGGAGACGCATTGCTCTACTGCATAAGGACAACGGGCATGAAAGCGGCAGCCCGTCGGCATCTGCTGCAAGGATGGAACCGCTCCTGGTATGGACGCCAGCCCCCCCTCTCCTTCCAGGTCCAGGTGAGGGACAGAGGCCATAAGTCCCTGAGTGTAAGGATGAAGCGGCTTTTCGAACAGCGTGTATACATCGGTCTCCTCCACAACCTGGCCTGCATACATGACGATGACTTTATCTGCCATCTCCGCCACAACGCCCAGGTCATGAGTAATCAGCATGATGGCCGTGCCGGATTCCTTTTGCAGCTCCCGCATCAGATGCAGAATTTGCGCCTGAATCGTCACATCCAGCGCCGTTGTCGGCTCATCGGCTATCAGCAACTTCGGTTTGCAGGAGAGAGCCATCGCGATCATCACCCGTTGACGCATGCCGCCGGACAGCTCGTGCGGATAAGCGTCCAGAATCTGCTCAGGCCTTGCCAGTCCGACTTTCTTCAGCATCTCCAGCGCATGCTGCCGCGCTTTCTTGCGCCCCAGCTTCATATGCAGCACGATCGATTCGCACAGCTGATTGCCAATGGTGAATACCGGATTGAGTGATGTCATCGGGTCCTGAAAAATCATTGCAATGTCACTGCCGCGAATGCTGCGCAGCTTGTCCTCCGGCAGAGCAGCCAGATCCACACCGTTCAGGCTAACCGAGCCGTCGCGGATATAACCGTTCTTCCCCAGCAAGCGCATAATGGACAGCGATGTGACACTCTTGCCGCATCCGGACTCCCCCACGATGCCCACCGTCTCGCCATGCTGCAAACGGAAGCTGACTCCTTCAACGGAGGTGACCTCTCCATAATCTGTGCGAAACGCTGTCGTCAGTTGCTCGACCTCCAATAACGGCTTCACTCTGTCCCCTCCTCTGATTTCAGCATTATTTAACTGCGTCATTATTGTTTACTTATTATAAGACCTAATGTAACATCTACATAGAGAGTTGATTTGTGAATCGTATCATCCCTTGTGTTTCGTTGTATCATTTCTTGACCCAAGCAACCATTCTGATGCTCATTATTTGTGAATGGTGAGAAATGAGGATTTTTGTGTCATATAAAATAACATAACGAGGTGAGCAAGCAATGAAGTCTGTATTTCGTTCCTTTTTCATACGCAACCTGCTGAACTTCATTGCCCCGCTCATGATCCCGCTCGTCGTGCTCGGACTGCTGTCGGTGGTCATCATCTACCGTTATGTGGCTCAAAGCGAGGCCAGCAACAACATCAGCATCCATCAGCAAATGCATTCCAATATGGAGGTGCTCTTCGGGGAATTGGAGACTCTGTATATGCACACCGTCGCCAGTGCGCTGCAATTCAATACGCTTCAGACGATCCTGAATAAGCCCACCCCCTCGCTGCAGGACCTGAAGGAATTTGCCTTCATCAAAAATTTCATCGATTCTCCAGCCGTCGCCCGGCCATACATCGAATCTATCTACATCTACCTGGCCAATGATCAAGACCGTTTCATCACTTCCACGACTGGCGGACCAATGTCATTTGAGGATTTCTATGATACCGGCTGGTTCGACAGCTATCTGGCCCGACGCGACCAAGAGCAGGTGATGGTCTGGGCAGAACAGCGCTCCTTCACCAAATACAATCTGACCTCCTTTGAGCCAAGCGTAGTCTCGCTGTATCAAATGATCGATGTCAAAGGTAAAAATGACGGTGTCATCGTGCTCAACATTCGTCTGGATTATCTGCAGGAGCAGCTCAAGCCGCTGCATACGCTACACGGACAATATCTGATCATGGGCGACAGCGAAGGACAAATCATCATTCAAAACACCCCTTTCTCCTCAACTGTCACCTCCATTGACAAGCTCGTTCGTCAGCCGTCGGATTACATCGGTCCCACCAGCTTTGGCTACGCCGTCTCCGTCTCCCATTCAGCCAAATACGGCTTTGAATTCCTATCCATCACACCGAAGAGCTCTGTCTACGCTCTACCCATCCGCCTAGCCATGATTACGGGCGCAGCTGCTCTGCTTTCCTTCGTACTGGCCGTCATCCTTAGTCTGCTCTTCACCCGCAGACATGTGAGCCATATCCAGCATATTTACCATTTGCTGAGTGATGCCGAGAAAGGAGTGAGCCCTTCCATGAAGTCTGACAAGCTAGATCTGTACCATTACATCATTGAGCGAATTCTGGTTCGCTTCTTGGAGAACAAATATTTGAGCACTCAGCTCACCGAGCGCATGGCCCGGGCCGAGGTCATGGAGCTAAGTGCACTGCAGGCGCAATTGAACCCGCATTTTCTGCTCAATACGCTGGAGAGCATCAAATGGAAGTCTGTTGCACTGACTGACAATATGAACAATGAGGTCAGCCAGATGATCCAGCATCTTGGGGTCATTCTGAAGTCCGCCCTGAATTACGAGGAACGAACCATTCCGTTCAGTGAGGAGCTCAGCTACGCCGAGACTTATATCACAATCCAGAAGTTTCGATATAAGGAGAAATTCGATGTACGCTGGCATATTGAGCCGGGCGTGGAGGGAGTTCCCATCATCAAGCTACTGCTGCAGCCGCTCCTGGAGAACAGCCTCTATCACGGAACGAGACCGCTCCAGGACCGCCCTGGACTGATCAAGATCAAGGCGAGACTGGACAAAGGGCACCTGTCCCTCTCCATCTCCGACAATGGTGTCGGGATGAGCAAAGAGCGACTCAGGGAATTGCGCAAGCGACTGGAGAACGCAGAGGATCAGTCCAGCCACATCGGCGTATTCAACACACAGAAGCGGCTGCAGCTCTTTTACAATGAAGACTACGAGTTCAAGCTGTACAGCAAGCAGGGCCAAGGGACGCTTATCAAGATCAGACTCCCTAAGCACCCCGAGTCAGCGCCTTGAGCTGACACCCGAGCTCGTATAACCGATGCCATTATATGAAAAAAGTCTGGAAGCAAGACAGGATTGCTTGCACAGATGACGTGGATGTCGCCTGAAGAAGAGGAGGTACAGCGGATGTATAAGTTAATGATTGCAGATGATGAATTCGAGATTCGCCACGGGCTGAGCAAATATTTCCCTTGGCACACCATCGGCTTCGAGGTCGTTCACGCTGCGGAGAATGGCACAGAAGCACTGACGTATATCAACAGCCAGCCGGTCGACGTTCTATTATGTGACATTATGATGCCAGACTGCACGGGAATCGAGGTCGCCGAGCAGCTGCACAGCCAGGGATCCAATGTGCAAATTATCTTGCTAAGCGCACACCGCGATTTTGAATTCGCCCGCAAGGCACTGCAATACGGCGTCCGCAACTACATTCTGAAACCGACGGAATATGAGGAGATTGTCGCTGTATTCACCGAGACCAAGCACTATTTGGATAATCTGGTGTCACAGCAGCCATCAGAGACCACAGCGCATTCGGGCGCCGAGACAAGCATTTACACCGCCGAAGCCGCTCATGACCCGGTCATCCAGAAGATACTGGACTATCTGGAGCAGGAGTACAAGGACGCCACATTGGAGGGCGCTTCGCTGGTCGTGCACATGAATCCAAGCTACATCAGCAAATACTTCAAAAAGATGACAGGCACCAACTTCTCCGAGTACTTGAACGAAGTGCGCATGAAGAAGGCGGCCGAGATTTTACGATTACAAAAGTACAAAATCTATGAGATCAGCGAGATGATCGGCTACCAGAATGCGCAAAACTTCGCCCGCTCCTTCAAGCGCCATTTCGGCCAGTCGCCGTATAGCTATATCAATGATCATCACTGATCAAGATCACTTCTACTTCCATATCATCAGGCGCACGTAGTCGAACCGTCAAAGGAACAAGCATCACTGGAGCTGTTGCCCCCCTGAATAGGAACCTGTGGATGGTGCAGTCTTGCGTCCCCTATACATCTCATATGCCCATAGCAATAATGCCAGGCCGCTTACGAAGGCCCCCAGCCAGCACACACCAGCCCAGCCTGCCCAAGCATACATCTGCGTGGAAGCGATGGAGCCTGTTGCACTACCTATGGAATAAAAAATCATGTACGCAGCCGTCAGTCGACTCTGCGCTTCTGGGCGCTCCTTATAGATCACGCTTTGATTGGTGACATGAATCGCCTGCACTGCCAGATCCAGCAAGATCACTCCGATCACCAGATACACTGTTGATCTGTAGACCAGCCCTATAGGTAGCCATGCCAGCAATAGCACTAGCAATGAGAAGCCTGTCGTACGCTGGCCAAAGCCTGCATCTGCCCATCGTCCCGCACGAGCAGCAGCGAAGGCTCCGGCAGCACCAGCAAGTCCAAACATCCCAATGGCTGTGTAGGACAAAGACAGCGGAGGAGCACTAAGTGGCAGCACCATGGAGGTCCACAAGATACTGAAGCAAGTAAAGATCAGCATGGCCAGCAAGGAGCGTATTCGCAGCACGGGCAGATCACGGTAGAGCTGGAATATCGACAGAAGCATATGCTTGTAGCTCAGTCCTTCATCCCGACGCGGCTCAGATTTGGGCAAAAGGAAGAGGAGCGCAAGCCCGCCAAGCAACGTAAGCCCTGCAGAGACAACATACACGGTACGCCAGCTCATCCAATCATTCAGTGCCCCCGCTACTGTACGAGCAAGTAAGATTCCTATAACAATCCCACTCGTCACAAGGCCCACCGTACGCCCACGCTCTGCCGCCGTGCTGAATGCAGCCGCTGCGGCTACCATCGTCTGTGCTACAACTGCCAGCAACCCAACCACTGCAATTCCCACCAGCAAAGTCGTCATATTCGATGAGATCGACACCCCTATTAATGCCACTGCCGAGCATAGCATTTGCATGACAATCAGTCTGCGCTTGTTCAACAGGTCTCCAAGTGGGACTAGCAGCAGTAATCCAGCCGCATAACACACCTGTGTCACGGTAACGACTACACCAATCGTTGAAGGTGACGCCCCAAATTCACGAGCTATAGACTCCAGCAACGGCTGGGCATAGTAGATATTAGCCACCGACAGACCGCTGCATAGCGCCAATAAGAGAATTACAGAACGAGATAATACATGTAACGATGCGGCAGCATGATCTGTTTTTTCCTTGGCAGTACTCATATAACATCCCACCTTAGTTGAAAGTAGCACACTCGTCTTATACTGTACCGATAGGTACAGTATAAGACGTAAAATAACATACTCCAACTTCTGCACAGGTGTCAACAACAACTTGAATACCTCCGTGATCTCTCGAAGATTATCACTATAATATTACAATTAATATGTGATACACATCATATAATATGAACTACACATCATCATACATTGTTTACGGTTACCCGCTTGACGTTCCTGATTCACTTCTTTATGATTAATATACTTATCAGTATGAAAAGGTGGGTCACTATGGTAAGAACACGTGAGTTCAATACGGAGAATGCTCTTGATGCTGCGATGCAGGTATTTTGGGAGAAAGGTTATGAAGCTACGTCCCTGACCGACCTGACACAAGCCATGGGTATACAACGTCCAAGCCTATACGCCGCCTTTGGCGACAAGAAGGGACTATTCGAGGCTACACTACGCAGGTATACCGCCCAGCATGCTGCACAGATCAGGACATGGCTGCAGCAAGAGAGCACCGTCAAGGCTGCCTTCCGAGGATTGTTCGAGAGGATTGGTGCAGTGGATGAGCCATTACCCTCATGCCAGCGCGGCTGCTTCTGCATTAACACAATGGTGGAGCTTGCCCCGCATGATCCCCGATTTGCCATACTTACTCGTGAGCATCAGCTGTATTTGGCGGCTATGTTCAAGGAGATCATCGAGAGGGGGCAACAGAGCAAGGAGCTATCCAGCAACCTGGATGCGGAAGCCTTGGCTCAATCTCTGGTCGTCTCCATGATTGGCTTGACCGTATTGATGAAGTCGGGGCCCGATCCTGCCTTTATCAAGCACAGCATAGAGACTACACTAACATTGCTTGAAAAGGAACGGTACTGATGTACGACTCTCTCCTGCGTAGCTGCTCCAGTCTATTGTGAGATTAAAAAAAGACAAAAGCCGCAGTACAGGCCCTGGCTGAATGAATCAGCGGGTCTGTCTGCGGCTAATGCCAGTAGCTTTGTTTTATGACGATGCTTATCCTTCATGCAGGCCGAATTTGAAGCAATAACCTGGTTAAGGCACGTGGTTCATCCTGGCTCAAGCGTAGCCTCATCACAGCTTAGGCAGGTTCAGAGTTACATGTCCCCGTTCCTTCTAGCCGTGCGATTCCTAGCTTACAAATGTGGCTTGCAATTCATCATACCTTACAGATTAATTGGACTTCGGCAGCTGGAAGGAGCTCTTCAGCGACACTACCCGGTTGAACACAGGACGTCCAGGCTCGGAGAGTTTAGGGTCCACATTGAAATATCCATGCCGGAAAAATTGGAACTTATCCTGTGCTTGTGCTTCCTTCATATTCGGCTCTACATAACCGTGCATAATTTGAAGCGAATTCGGATTCAGCTCATCCAGGAACGTCTTCTCCTCACCGGATTCTTCGACGATCTCCTCTTCCTCCACCAGTTTCTCTTCTGCCTTGACAAGCGGCTCATAGAGGCGGAATTCCGATGGTACAGCCTGAGTGGCCTCTACCCAGTGAATGGTCCCCTTCACCTTACGTCCAGTGAAGCCTGTACCGCTCTTCGTCTCTGGATCGTACGTACAATGAAGCTCAATCACCTTGCCGTCCGCATCCTTAATGACGTCATTGCACTTGATGAAATAAGCATGCTTCAGACGAACCTCATTGCCCGGGAACAGACGGAAATACTTGCTAGGAGGGTCCTCCATGAAATCCTCACGCTCGATATAGATTTCACGAGAGAATGGAATCTGACGAACCCCCATTTCTGGATTCTCGCTGTTGTTCTCAGCCTCCAGCATCTCAACCTGTCCCTCAGGATAATTGGTAATAACGACCTTGAGCGGGTCAATAACCGCCATTGTCCGAGGGGATTTCAGCTTCAGATCCTCACGCACGAAATGCTCCAGCACCTGCAGATCAATCTGTCCATACGCCTTGGAGATTCCTGTCTCATAGACAAAATCGCGAATAGCCTCCGGCGTGTAGCCACGGCGGCGTAGCCCGGAGATCGTAGGCATTCTTGGGTCATCCCAGCCATCGACATGACCTTCGTCGACGAGAAGCTTCAGCTTGCGCTTGCTGGTAACCGTCTGTGCCAGATTCAAGCGGCCGAACTCATATTGACGAGGCACATTCTCCATCTCGCACTCCGTTACAACCCAGTCATAGAACGGGCGCTGATCCTCGAACTCCAGGGAGCACAGTGAGTGCGTGATACCTTCGATCGCATCCTCAAGCGGATGAGCAAAAGCATACATCGGGTAAATGCACCACTGATCTCCGGTATTATGATGATGAATATGGGATATACGATAAATAACCGGATCACGCAGGTTAATATTCGGCGAGGCCATATCAATCTTCGCCCGCAGTACTTTCTCACCATTCGCATATTTGCCTTCACGCATCTCGGCAAAGAGCTGCAGGTTCTCTTCCACGGAGCGATCACGATACGGGCTGTTCGTCCCTGGCTCTGTCAGTGTTCCGCGTGTCTCGCGAATCTGGTCAGCGGTCTGATCGTCCACGAAGGCTTTGCCTTTGCGGATGAGTAATTGTGCCCGCTTGTACATTTCCTCGAAGTAGTCTGAGGCATAGAACTTGGCCTCCCATTCATAGCCGAGCCACTTGATATCCTCCTGAATCGACTGAACGTACTCTATGTCCTCCTTGGCAGGATTCGTATCATCGAACCGCAGATGGGTGCGACCACCAAATTCGTCAGCCAGCGCGAAATCAATCCAGATCGCTTTGGCATGACCAATATGCAAATAACCGTTAGGCTCTGGAGGAAAACGAGTAACGACTTCCTTTACCTTGCCGCTACGAATATCTTCCTCAATAATCGCCTTGATAAAATTCGGGGGAGTGCTTGGCTTCTCCACACGTATCAACCTTTCTCTACATAAAATCAGCTTCGAACATGAGGGTCCTATCCTGAGTTTCCAACTCGTTACTCTTAAATATACCTGTTCCTGCCGGATAGTTCAATCCATTCGGTCCTGCCCTGCATGAGAGCCTGGTGACAACGTCCATTTTCCCACTAAAAGTTAAAAAGAGTTAACGACTTCTGCTTCACTTTTCTATATAGTGTAACTATATCTAGCCTACGATGTGTAGCTAACATAACGTAATCTAAAATGACAGATCTACATCATGAAAGGAGTCGGGTTATGCTCAGCTTTATAGTCGCCCTCGTATGGTCCGTAATGATCTCATCGGACGACCCGATTCAAGCTATCGCACAGATGCAGCCGAAGCAGCTGCTTGCTGTTGCTCCAGAGGATTCTTCTGTCAAGCTTTTCCGCGGTCCTGCTAAGCAGGGCGTATTTCAGAGTGTCACGCTACAGAGCCGGCAGCACTCAACTCGGTATGCTTGGACAGGCTCTGCCCAGTCCACTGCGGAACCCCAACTCTATATGGAAGATGTCACAGGCGACGGACAACCCGAGATTATTGCCATTCTTACGCAGGTATCCGGGACAGGAGTCGAGGTACAGCAGATTCATGTAGTTGATCCACACACGATGATGGAATATCCGGTGGAATTGGCACAGGAGGCTATCGAACAACGGGTACAGACCCAGGTCAACGTGGGCGAGGATACCGTTCAGTGGAACATCAGGATTGACGGTCAGAAGTATAACTTCACCCGAGGCCGTTCTGACTTCTATGCCGATCCCTCCTTGTTCTCGGACACAATTGATTTCCACTCCTATCAGATCTATTCTACCGCTCCCCAGGAGCTGATACTCACCGTCTCTGGACATGTATTCCCATCGGAGTATGTCGCCGACCTTGAGGTCGTCTATGATTACGTTCAAGGGGGATTTCAGGTAGGTCAAATCCGGCTAGTGCCGTAGTCTTTTGACGAGTATTACGGAATCATGTAGCATGAATATAGATGAGCCGCCGCACTGGATCACAGGCTATTTCAGGATAGAAAGAGGGTATCCATTATGTTTACATACGCGCTGGACGAGCGAACATTTCTGAAGCCGCTTGCGCGCGAGGACGTTCAACCCCTATTTGAATTGACCGAGCTGTCACGCGAGCGTCTTCGACAGTGGCTTCCCTGGGTAGACCACACCACCGAGATGAGTCATACCGAGCAGTATGTGCAGGGGGCTCAACAGATGGCCGCCGAGAAGGGCGCCATTACGGCCGGCATATGGATTGATAGGGAACTAGCTGGCATTATTTCTTACCATGCAATCAATTGGGAGCACCGCTCAGTTAGCATTGGTTACTGGCTGGGGCATGGATATGAAGGACATGGCATCATGACAAATGCCTGCCGCGTCTTCGTGAACCACGCCTTGGTAGACCTCGATCTGCACCGGGTCGAGATTCGCTGCGCTACCGCCAACCGCCGTAGCCGCGGAATTCCGGAACGACTGGGATTTGTGCTGGAAGGGATCATTCGCGAAGCAGAGAAGCTGCCGCAGGGTTATGTGAATCATGCCGTATATGGCATGCTCCAATCCGAGTGGAAGCAACTGCGATAAGGGCCTGGATGCAGTGCAGTGCGCTCTTCATTTTATAAGAAGGATACTGCGGATAGTATCTCTTAAGCTAGCGCCTGGGTTCGGATATTACCCCAGTATCATAGGATGTTACGAAAAAAAGGTATGCTGACCATTATGCGTCGGCATACCTTTTCCAATATAAAGCTCAGCTTCTAATATGATGCTCCCGTATGATAATTCGCTTAAAATGCCTGCCATATGGTACATCTTATACGGACATCCCATATAGTACTTGCCATGCCCATGGCACTGACCACCAGCTACCATCGGAGCTTGTTCAGTTAGTTGCATCTACTCCCAATGACTGCAATACATCATCCACAATGCCCTCATTAGCAATGATACCGGAATACAGCCAGCTTCGTTCCTTAGGCATCGTATATACATGTCCTTCCTTGACAGCCGGCAAAGACAGCCATATCGAGCGCTTCAACGCTTCAGCAGTACCTGCACCCTCGCTGTTCACCAGGAAGATATGATCGGCATCCAGCTCTGCGAGCTTCTCCAGAGATACGGGCATCCAGTTGGCCCCTGTGCTCTCCAGCTCCTGCGCCAGATTCGGCTTGGTTATCCCCAGATCCTGATAGAGCACAGTTCCGCTGGATCTGCCTGGGTCAACCATGTATACATTCTTCTCCGTTACCCATAGCACTATAGCGGATTCGTCACCAATCGCTGCATGGATCTTCTCCTTCGCTCCCTGAAGCTTGCGGTCATATTCCACCAGACGCTGCTCGGCCTCTGTCTTCTTGTTCAAAAGCTCCCCAGCCTTGAGGAAGGCCTTCCGCCAATCCGCAGTCTCCTCCTCACTCAATACATAGGTTGGAGCGATAGCACTGTATTGCTCATACAGCCCTTTCTCCACGGAGGCTGCACTTTCCACAATGATCAGATCAGGCTGGAAAGAAGCAACCTGCTCCGGTGGCAGCTTACTATCGATTAATGGAACATCTCCCAAGGCATCCTTCAAATAGTCCTGAGTCGAGGTTGTATGTACCGACCACTGTGCTACTGGAGTCACACCTAGCGCAACCAGATGATCCTCCAGGTAGGAGGCTAGTACACGCTCTGGATTAGCAGGAACTTTGACTTCATGTCCCATCCCGTCTACAACAACTCTGTCTTGCTCTTGTATCTGTTCCTGCGCCTGGTCCCCTGTGTCATTGGTGCCTGGGCTTGCTCCCTGTCCACAAGCTGACAGCATTAGGATGAGCACCAAGCCCATCAGCATCGCCTGCAACCAGCGCATACGGCCTATTCTGGATCTACTTGCCATAATCACGTTCCTCATTTCCATCCATAAATTTAGTATATTATAGATGGTAATGATTATCATTCTCTATGTCAATAATAGCCGAGGCAAGAATACCCCGACTATCCTCTGTTTGAACGATATATATCCACATTTAATACCTTGACCACGATATATTAAAGGATTGAACATCTATAGGGATTGTACCAAGCCACCATCTACGACAAGAATGGAACCCGTCACATAAGAGTTGGCTCCTGAGAGCAGGAATACTGCAGCCTTTGCGAACTCCTCAGGTGTCCCATAGCGGCCTAAGGGGATTTCCTCTTGATTGTGCTTCGCAAATTCCTCCAGTGAGACACCGAGCTTATCCGCGTGGATGCTGTTCAGCTGTGTAATTCGATCTGTGGCAATTCGGCCCGGTGCAATCGTATTAATAAGAATGCCATAGCCTGCAAGCTCCGCTGACAGCGTCTTGGTCATACCCGCGACACCCAGTCGGAATGTATTCGACAAGATGAGCCCCGGAATCGGCTGCTTCACGGAGCTGGAGGTCAGATTCAGAATATGTCCGCCATGCTCCTTCATGAACGGCAATGCGTTCTTGATCAGCCTGACATAACTAAGCAGGTTCAACTGAAAGGCCTTCTCCCACTCCTCTTCATCCAGTTCCTCGAAGCGCTTGGCGGGAGGTCCGCCAGAGTTGCAGAGCATGATGTCAATTCGATCACCATACACCTCTGACATTCGGGCGAACAGCGATTCGATGCCAGCACGGTCCGTAATATCCGCGACAGTATACTCCACTCGTCCACGGCCCAGCTGCCGAAGCTCCTCACAGGTCTGCTTGAGCTTCTCCTCACTGCGACTGGTCAGCATGACATCAGCGCCCTCTTCCACGAGCTGGGCGGCAATTGCCTTGCCAAGTCCTGAACTAGATGCAACTACTAGCGCCTTTCTGCCTTCCAGATTCAGATCCATATCGTCCCCTCCATTTCGCATAATAACGAATTATAGCGCTTCAATGCATCCGTTTACAACTATGAGCCCTCCTGCCAGGAGATCTTGGAGTAGATGCCATCCAGATAATACGCCATCAAAATATCGTCTACATATTGTCCCTCAATATAGAACTCTCCGAAGAGGCGGCCCTCCTCCACAAATCCACACTTCTGATAGAAGGTAAGCGCACTGATATTGCTAGAGAGGACGCGCAAACTGATCTTCTTAACACCACGCTGGGCAGTCTGCTCCAGCAAAGCGTTCATTAAGGCTGAACCAATTCCTCGCCGCTGATAACGGGGATGCACAGCAATATTAATCTCCAATACATGACTGTTACTTGCCAGAAGGGTCGGAGGACGAAAGCCTATATAACCGCACAAGGTCTCGTCCTGCACAGCTACAAGCTGAGTTCCCGGAGGGGTATGTCGGAGGAATTCTCCACGCGACTTCCAAGACAATGAGGCCGGTGCTGTCCGTTCATTCCACACAAGCTCATCGAGTGCCATCAGCCCGGGAGCGTCCTTAATTTCTGAATCTCTTACAATAATCGATTGTCCTATAGACACGTCACTTCCAACCCTTCACATAAATACTGTAGCCTTTTTCCATTCATTGTAACACAACAAAAGGAGTAGCACATCGGCTCCTCCTTCCAGTTCAAGCAACAACTGTACAAGAATCGCAAGTTGTTCGTGCACGTATTCCATTTAACCACAAACCATATATTCTTAATCGCTTGTTCTTGACACTTGTCTTGGTATTTGTCTTGGTATTTGTCTTGGTATTTGTCTTGGTACTTGTTCCTACTACATGTTCTAACCACTACATATCCTTAGGATGAGCTGCCTGCCTGAATATCTCCAGTCCGTGGAGCATGCAGGTCGACTACAGCCCGGTTGCGGTTCAACCAGCCATGCAAGAGGAAGAACATGACACACAGTACAGCCGTTCCGGCAGCCAACCATACAGTAGGAGCAAGACCTCCATGGTCATACAGTCCTCCCATCATGAAAGGACCCAGTACCCGTCCAGCGGCACCAATGCCACCAACCAGGCCCATGTAGAACGGTGCCCCTCTTCCCCCATGATCAGACAAGAAAGCCGGGATAGCAGGTGCAACCAGCATCTCACCCAATGTGGCCAATACCATAGCAGCCACCATCCCTGGATAATGCCCTGTACAAAGGATGACAATATATGCTGACAGGTAGAACACACCACTAAGCGTAAGCTGGCGGGATGTGGAGTCTGCCCAGAATCGCTTGATCCAAGACAGAAGCGGCTGTGCAGCGAAGATCAATATTCCGTTAAGCGTCCATAGCAAGCCATATAGACTCTTTGGCAGCCCTTCCTCAATGATGAAAGGTGACACCCCTGTATTCCAGACGGAATTGCCCAGCCACAGGAACATCGAGCCCACACCTACATACATATAGATCCGCACATCCCGTAACAACAGTGCGGCAGGAGCATCCGCCGTGTGAGTCAACTTCTTCCCTCCAGCCTGCACCTGTCCTTCCATATGGTCAATCCGGCTCAGGTACACGAGGAAGAATAGGGCAAAGACCGCAGAAGTCACCCCATTCAAAATGAAGCTGAGTTGATAGGAGATATCCGCCAGTACGCCGCTCAGGGCTGTACCGACAGCAACACCGATATTGTTCGCTACATAGATCACATTGAACAGCTCTCCGCGCCGATCCGCAAATCGGAATCCAATGAACGCCTGAATAGCGGGAAATGACATTGCATTAAAGAAGCCGACGAAGCCCATCATCACGACGAACAACGACCAGGTCGTGGTTGTAAAGGGCAGCATGAGCAGGGAGACCGCATTCAGTGCCTGCGAGCCGACAATCAGCCGCTTGACACCCAGTCGATGATACAAGGAGCCACCCAGCAATTGCCCGAAGATCCCTCCGAGGGACATGATCAGGATCACAGTGCCTGCATCCGTCATACTACGATCAAGCTCATCAAATACATACATGGACACCAGTGGCCACATGAGAGAGCCACCCAGTGAACTCACCAGGCTGGCGATCAGGAAAATTTTGATTTCTTTGGGGTACTTCTTCAGAGCATGCATAGGTATAGGTTTCTCCTGGAATTTAGGTTGTTCATTTCACATTCACGTATTGTATCACAGACCAGGATTCTCGTACATACGTTCCCTCACAAATTCTGTAAGCTGTAAGAGGAGGTTACAGCTATGCCTATTTCCATATTCAGTTACATTCGTGTTAACATTACTCTTGCACCTCATGATAGTATGTTCCAAAGAACATTTATCCCGTAATTATAAGGAGGTCGCTATGAATTCATTACTACGTAGCCTTTCTATAACCTTAGCTATCGCAATCTTACTAACCGGATGCAGAGCATCAAGCGAAGCCAACAATCCTGTACACGAGCATACTCCCGAACAGACAGCCGATAACGCCTCGGTTCCTATGAGTACCCCTGTCTCGCCCGCAATATCGAGCCAAGAAGCGGGAGCAACCTGAACAGATCAGAGTGGGAGTCTGGTTCGCCAGGAAATTAGCGGATGGGGCAGTCGTGAATACAGGGATCACTTATTTTTTCATGAAGAATAAAGAGGGCGGCTGGGAAATTGCTAACATTGACTAGGGTCCGTCCGGGTTTGTGTACCTTTACCATATGGATCTATAATACGAAGGGCTCTCGGGTTATCCCGAAAGCCCTTCAATACCACATCTCTCTTGTACATCTTCTAGAGATATTCAATACATAATACATACTTACATACTACATACCACATATTTCACACTCTATTACTTCGCACTTCGCACTTCATACCCTATACTTCATACTTCCGCTTTCAAATGCCTCACTTTTCAACAGAGCGCTCTTGAGCTTCATGCTTATGAACCTCGACTAGAGTTGAGAAAAAGGTTGCTCCCTTGCCCATGTCGGCCAGTCGAGAGGAGGTCAGGGAATTAGCCCGTTGGCCAGCTTTCGTTCCCCACCAGAGTCCTTGGCTGACGACTGTACCTGGCAGCATGGCGTCCACTACTTTGGCACGCAGCTCATAGGTACCTCTGTCATTCCATACCCGAAGTAGGTCCCCGTCCACAATACGCCGAACTGCTGCATCCTCAGGATGAAGCTGGAGCTGCGGCTCCTTCTCCAACTGCTGATGCTTGCCCACATTGCCGAAGCTCGAATTGAGGAAATTGTGGTTCGGTGGTGAAATGAACATGAGTGGGTAACGCATTGGCTGTTCTCGTTCCGCTATCTCCTCCGCCTGCTGCTTCACCCCATTTCGCTCGTTCTCTTGCTGCTCAGTCAGCTTCTCACCGTCGAAGCCCTCCACCAAAGGAATGTAGGTAGGCAAAGGAGGAAGACCGGCGGATGCCAGCGCTTGCGAATACAGCTCAATTTTGCCCGAAGGTGTGGTCAGACGGTTCAAGTATTCGGACTTCGTCGACATATCCAGCTTGACGAATCGCTGCCCCTGCAACGCCTCCAGCGTCACTCCCTGCAAATACGGATTGTCCGGCTTGTTAAGCGCCCCCCGGATCATCTCTTCTGGGGTCTCATCGAATGCCTCCGCATCAAGGCCCATCGCCTTGCCCAGCAACGAGAACAGCTCGACATTGGTCTTGCTCTCTCCCACAGGTGCAATGACTGGCTCCTGCAGCTGAATAAAATGATGCCAATAAGATGTATATAGATCAGTGCTTTCAAAGGAAGACGCTGCTGGCAACACAATATCGGCATACTTGGCCGTATCCGTCATGAACAGCTCATGCACAACGGTGAACAGGTCCTCGCGGGCGAAGCCCTGTTGTACCCTTGCGGTATCTGGTGCTACGACCAGAGGGTTGCTGCAGTAGACGAACAAGGCACGTATCGGATTCTCCTTCTCAAGTAGGGCTTCCCCAATTCGATTCATATTAATTGCACGCGCATCAGGATTCGGACGCAGATCAGGACGCTCCAGTGCCGCATCGTTCATGGAGTGATAGCCGCCATTCCCCTTGAGTGCACCGCCTCCGCGATTGAGCCATTGTCCCGTCAATGCAGGCAGACAGGCAATAGAACGTACATTCATGCCCCCATTATCATGATGCTGCAGACCATTTCCAATGTAGATAAAGGCTGCCTTGGAGTTGCCATACATGTCAGCCAGACGCATGATATCCTCAGCCGGCACACCGGTAATACGGGCGACACGCTCAGGTGTATAACTCCGAACATGCTCCCGCAGTTCCTCATGACCTACTGTATATTGCTTCATGAACTCCTGGTTCGTATAGCCACGCTCGAACAGCAGGTGCATCAGACCGAGCGCCAAGGCGGTGTCTGTCCCCGGATAGAGTGGAATGAACCAGTCGGCCCATTGCCCCGTACGATTGCGATGCACGTCAATAACTACGATCCTGGCACCTTGTTTTCTTGCCTTCTCGGCGAGAACCACCTGATGCATATTCGTGCTGATCAGATTGGCCCCCCATATGATGATGAGTTCTGCATGCTCAGTATCCTCTGGACTTACACCTCCGTTGAAGCCCATTGTAGCTTTCCAGCCTGCCGTGCCTGCCGAATTACAGATGGTCTGCTCCAATTGACTGGCTCCCAGAGCGTTAAAGAATCGTCGATCCATCCCGTCCACACTGAGCATGCCCATATTGCCGTAGAAGCTATATGGCAGTATGGATTCGGACCCGTATTCACGGGACAGTGCCTGGAAGCGGGTCGTAATCTCTGCTATAGCCTCATCCCAGCTAATCCGCTTGAATTGACCGCCGCCCTTGGGGCCGACGCGCTTCATGGGGTACTGTAGCCGTTCGGGGTGATAGACTCGCTCCGTCATATGACGAACTTTATTACAAATGGCTCCCCTCGTGATCGGATGCTCAGGGTTACCCGTTACCTTCACGATACGTCCATTCTGCTTATGCAGCAGCAGACCACAGGTGTCAGGACAGTCCAGTGGACACACTGCCGGAAATATTCCGTCTGTCTGCTCCTTCATAGGCTTGAGCGTCCCTTCAACAACCGCGTTATCAGCTGCATTTCTTATGACTGCCGCTACATTACCCGCACCCGAGTGTGTGCTTTGGCGCTTTACATCCCCAGTAATACTGCTGCTCATCTCTACGGCACTCCCTTCATTCCTGTCCTGCATCGGATTCTATTTAATCTATAATACTAAAAATTCGAAGTATCCACCAAAAATAAAAAATCCGACTGTTTCATTCATGAGTGCCTCTGGGTAATGAGAATCAAGGCAGCAAGAGGCGAGAGCACACTCCCTCTAATGCCATATCATGGACCACTCCCAAAAAAAATTCGCCATGCCAAGTTTCGTTCCCCCGAACCTGGCATGGCGAATTTGTTGTTTGTAGAACATTTACTTTAGATGGCTTGCTCTCAGCTATGCACCTAATGCTGCTTTCAAGCGATTTGATGTGCTTCCATGCATCTTGAGGTCGTTATCGTGCACTTGCTCTTTCCAGGCGCTTGCTGCTATCCATGTACCTTGATGTTACTTTCATACACTATCTTGCTATTGCTTGCTATACTTGCTCGGCAGGCGTGACGCCCTTCACCGGAAGCTCTTCCGCTGTAGTGCTAGACGCATGCGGTGTCTTTCGCAAATAAGCCATCCAATATGCTGCTGCTACGAATATACTGCCTCCGGCCAGATTGCCTAGCCAGACGGGAATGAAGTTCATAATATAGTCGCCCCAGGAATAATAGCCCTCAAAGATCGCTGCTGGGATCAGGAACATGTTAGCAACAACGTGCTGGAAGCCGATTGCAACGAACGCCATGGTTGGGAACCAGATGCCCAGAATCTTGCCGCTGATGGAATCTGTACTATAGGACAGCCACACCGCGAGCGCTACCAGCCAGTTACAGCCAATACCGGAGATGAAGGCTTGCAGGAAGCTATCGTGAATTTTGTGTCCAGCCATATCGACCAGCTTCTCCAGAAAGGCACCCGATCCTGTGAGGCCGAGCACATGCCCGAAGAAGTAAGCAACGAACAACGCTCCCACGAAATTACTGAGGGTAATGATGACGAGATTGCGCATCGCTTCACCTGTTGTAATTTTCCCCGCCATACGAGCCAGAGGCACTGCCATCATATTGCCTGTCAGCAGCTCTCCGCCCGCCAATAATACAAGCACCAGTCCGACTGGGAACACAGCTGCACCAATAAAGTTCGCAAAGCTGCCCCAGGACGCAGGTGCACTCGCTATAACCCGAATATCCAGCAGAAAGCCAAGTGAAATGAACGCGCCTGCCAAAAATCCAAGAATAGCAGCTGTCTGCCAGGAATTGTGTGCCTTATGCATGCCGGTCTCCACGGTTTTGGCCGCGATCTGTGCCGGTTTATAGGTTGCCATAATACTCTCTCTCCTTTTTAGCCTGCTTCTATATCTCCCAATTATTCATGTAATTCATTGTAAATGGTAATAACGAGAGCTGTCGTGAAATAAATCACATGACAAGAAATTGAAGCGTGATGCTTGCTATTTAGGAGCTGGAAATCAGGCTACCTAGGTATCATCAAAATTAGCACGTAAAATACAAAAAAGCAGCTTCTAAGCGAAGCTGCTTCCATCCTGGCATTAATCACGCTACTTGTCCACGTTCACTCACTTGATCGTTGGGTGAGGTGCTGTAAGCATATGATTAATTATATTCTTCTTTTTCGATTTGCTTCATGAACCAGCTGATGCTTACTATGGATACAATAGCAATGACAATCATGAAAGTAATCCAGAACATTGCCATGGTAGGTCCCCCTTAGCCTGATTAGTTACAAACCATTATACATCATAGTTAAGGGTTGAACTTTTAAAATTCATGACAAAGTAGTGAACAATATCATAGCCATCTGTGCAGAAAATGTTATACGGTAATAGTTTCTCGAGCTTTTACTGCTGGTAAAGCCTGCAGTCCTGCTGTATTCAAGAAATTCCATGGTTTGTTATAGTGTGGCTGGAAGAAGAAGTCAATAAAGGCCAACTGATCCACTGTCATATGGTTCTGGATGCATACCGACAAGGTATTGATCGACTGCGTCAGATCCACCTCGGACATCAGCTGCGCACCGACGATTCGGCGGCTGTCACGTTCGTATACAACCTTCAGCAGCACTTTCTCTGCTGTCGGCATGAATTCCGGACGGTAGCTATCCTCAATCATGACCGCTTCTACGTCGAGTCCCTCATCCACCGCAGCTGTCTCTGTCAGACCTGTCCCTGCAATATTTTGCTCATATATTTTGATCCCGGAAGTGCCCTGTGTCCCCATATAAGGAATCGTCGGCTCCACCAGATTGCGAGCTACGAGTGTTCCCATACGTACTGCGTTGGTTGCCAGTGGAATATAAGCATTCTTGCCTGTAGGGTTGTAATGAATAGCACAGCTATCGCCCGCAGCGAACACATCCGGCTGGCTGCTCTGCATATACTTGTCGACGATAATTGCTCCGTTCGGAAGCATATCGACTTGGCCCTTCAGCAGGTCCGTATTCGGACGGAAGCCAATGCACAGGATCACAAGATCTGTCTCATACTCACCTTTGTTGGTGATGACCTTGCTTACTTTGCCTTGCTCACCTTCAAAACGGGTCACCGTCTGTCCGAGTGCCAGCTTGATTCCGTGATCCTCCAGGGAGGTCTCAATTCGATCTGTATAATCGCTGTCCAAATATTTGTTCAGAATACGGTCCATGCTGTCGATCAGCGTGACCTCCTTGCCGTTCATTTGGAATGCCTCTACAAGCTCAATCCCGATATATCCGGCTCCGACAACGGTAATACGCTTGGCATCCTTCGCCTTCTCGATAATTGTATTGGAGTGATTGTAATTCTTCGACAACAGGATGTTATCGAGCTTAATGCCTTCCAGCTTCGGAATGATCGGCCACGAACCAGTGGTCACAATCAGCTTGTCATAGGTGTCCTTCAGCTCTTGACCTGTAGATAGGTCGCGCGCCGTCAGGCGTTTGCCTTGAGTATCCACCTCTGTCACTTCATGCAGCATTTTGGTTACGACTCCGAGCTCCGCGAGCTGCTGAGGCGACGAGTAGAACAGACCCTCAGGGTCCTTTACTACTCCCCCCACATACAATGCAATCCCACAGGATAGAAAAGATATATTATCATTACGTTCATACACGGTAATTTGCGCGTCAGGGTAAAGCTTTGCTGTGTTGACAATGGCTGCTGTGCCAGCGTGTGTACATCCGATAACTGCTACTTTCATGGTGGTTCCTCCTCGAAGTTGAATTCCTCTTGCATAGTCTGATTCGTTTGGCTAGGTTTATACAAACGCACTATGTGACGATTTTCACTAATGATTGCGCGGTTGTGATTTAATTCACTTTATATTGATATTATAGTGTGACTTTTTTCACATTGCAATAGCTTTTTATTAGTTCATTATTTGTTCACATTTTCACATTCTATGGAACTGATAGAACTATGCTCCACAAATAGACCAAGCCTACGCGCAGTTAGCGTAATATGAACTATTCATCCCACAGTATCTGTGAGCCAAAATCATAACGTACAAACAAAAAAACAAGCCTCGGTCCAGAAAGTATCAGCTTGTCCAAGACATAGCATACTTCTGGTAAGGCCTGTTTTATGCATGCATATTGCACAGCTTAATTAAGCGTAGCTTATAGCAGTCCTTCGATCACGGATCTCATGGACTCAGGGGATTCCTTCGGCTCGAAGCGTGCGACAGGAGCACCACTGCGATCCACTACGAATTTGGTGAAATTCCACTGAATCTCGCCTTCCGGCTGGTCACCTGGCTGCTTTTGCTTCAAATACTGAAATAGCGGGGCGGTGTCCGGACCATTCACTTCTACCTTAGCGAACACCGGGAAATTTACGCCATAGTTCAATTTACAGAACTCTTCAGCCTGTTCACTCGTACCCGGCTCCTGTCCACCAAATTGGTTGCAAGGAAATGCTAGTATAGTCAGTCCTCTATCTTTGTATTCATCGTATAGCTTCTGCAATTCACCGTACTGTGGAGTCAAGCCACATTCGCTGGCCGTATTGGCAATGATCAGAACCTTGCCTGCATAGGTCTCCAGGGATTGCACCTGATTGGCAGGGGTTATCGCTTGAAATGAATGTACTGACATGTAGCTCATCCTCCTTATAAGTTCAACCTGATATCCATATCTATCATACCCAATTTGGCGGGATAATCCAAATGGATACTTGGCGGGAGGCTAGCTGCCTATCCGGATTGGAGCATAATCTCCTGACGTCGCTGCTCACGCTGCGCACGTGTCAGCTTGGGGCAGGAGTAGCAATACTCTCCTTCTCCAGTCTTATAATACTGACAGCAGGACGGCTTCATATACATCGTTGTCCCCGGATTATGCGGGTTATCCAGCTCGACGAATCGAATGTTGAACGGATTCCGTGTCCGTCCGAAGATGGCTCCCTCCATCGTATGGGTTATATAGCCATAGTCTCGCTCCAGTCTGTCACGATCCACTTCCTCCTCCAGCATCGGAAGGATCTGATCTCGGAAGTAGAGCAGGCCGAGCGGCATCTGTCCCCACAGCTGTCCAATGGGGGCGGATACAGCCTCGGCCAAATTCTCCAGAATCGGACGGATCGTGTCCAAGAAGAAGGAGTTGAACTGCTCATCAGCCCAGCTATCACGCTGCTCCGAGTGCTCGGGACCAGACTCTGTATCATCTAGTGGCTGAAATTGCAATGACGGATAACCATCTGCATATTTCACATGAATAATGAGGTTGGATGGCGCCAGGCTGACCGTTCGATTCATAACCGACACCATATAATGCTGGGCCATCACCAGGCCTCGCATATAACCGGCACAATATACCCCGGCTGTCACAATATCATCGCAATCCATATGATCGAGGAACCGGATAGCCAATAACAGGACCGCCCCCGGACTGCTCAGTTCTGAAGCTGGAACAGAGTAGACTGCCTGTTCCGGATGGGTAAATGTAATTTGGCCGTAACGTGCGAGAAGCTCATAGTCCATCGGCTTCATTGCTGTATCCCTTCTTTCTCCAGACGGCTGTCCATGCTGCCTGTCATTCAGACATCCGCCGTACTCTGATCATCATACACCTAACTTCATAACACCTAACTTCATAGTCAGTTCGTATCTGTCTAGGCACATGCCTGAAATTTCACACGAGCACTTACCCTGCTACTGCAACCACCTTGTCTTGCTTTGTAACGCCTGACACTGTAATACAGAGTCGAGCTGATAGCAGCAACAACATGCTATCGCAGACTTATCGCCCAGCAGCTACGCGAATCATCTGCTCCACTTGTTCTGCCGGAGCAGCAGCGGAATCAGATGCTGAAGTCGCCATTGGTGCATTATGCCCTGCTAAAGCATAAGGGAGACACAACGGTACTCCAGAGCGCGGATCAGTCACAACGTCCGCCTCAATGCCGAATACATCCCGTAGTACCTCACAAGTCATCACATCAGCAGGAGAGCCGACAGCCTGTGCCTTGCCTTTCTTAATAGCTATCATGTGGTTCGCATAGCGAGCCGCATGGTTCAGATCATGTACGACCATGACAATGGTCCGTTTCGCATCCGTATTCAAGTGCTCCAGCAGTTGCAGCACCTCTAGCTGGTGAGCCATATCGAGGAAGGTTGTAGGCTCATCTAGGAACAATATATCCGTCTCTTGGGCAAGCGCCATGGCAATCCATGCACGCTGACGCTGACCACCAGACAGCTGGTCGATCGGGCGGTCGTGGAATTCCGTCATCCCCGTCACCTCGATCGCCCACTCCACAATCTTCCGGTCCTCTGCCTTCAGGGAACCAAAGCCCTTCTGATACGGGAAGCGCCCATAGGATACCAGTTCAGTCACCGTAAGCCCCTCAGGTGCCGTCGGATTCTGCGGCAGGATGGCCAGTTGCTTGGCTACCTCCCGGGTTGACTGCTTATGGATGGATTTGCCGTCGAGCAGGACAGTTCCTCCCTTGGGCTGCATGATCCGGGCCATGGTCTTGAGAATAGTGGACTTGCCTGACCCGTTCGCGCCGACCAATGCCGTAATTTTTCCTTGTGGAATTTCAATATTCAGATCCTCAACAATAAGGCGCTCCTCATAGGCAATATTCAGACCGACTGTATTCAAACGGAACATGCTCATCATCCCTCTCAATTATGTGTACTATCGAATCGTTATATAGACTGCTCAGACTGTTACTTAAGCTTCATGCTATTAAGCCTGCCTAGCCTCGTGATCTGGCCAGCAAGTATAGGAAATATGGTGCACCAATCACAGCTACTACAATACCTGTAGGTATCCCTGAAGGCTGAATGACAGTTCGTGCGATGCTGTCCCCTACCAGCATAATCAACGCGCCCACAAGCGCAGATACGGGGATGAAATACAGGTGCCGTGGCCCAACAAGTCTGCGTGCCACATGCGGTCCGATCAGGCCCAGGAAGCTAATCCCCCCGCTCACCGAGACACAGGAGGCACTCAGAGCCACAGCGGCGATCAGCAGCACCAGACGTTCACGATTAAGGCGGCTACCAAGACCTACTGCAGTCTGATCTCCAAGCATGAATACATCCATCTGCCTGGCCTTCGTCAGTACAAACGGAATCAGAATCAATATCCATGGCAGCAGAGCGGTAACAAAGGTCCAATTCGTACCCCATATACTACCTGCCAGCCAGTTCGCTACAAAATCGTACTGCCTCTCGTCCAGTCTGATGACCAGCACCAGCATAGCAGCCTGAATACCAGCCGCCATAGCAATCCCCGCAAGCAGCAGTCTGGTCGTAGATAGACCCTTATGTCGGCGATAGGCCAGCAAATATATAGCCAATGCCGCTACCATAGAACCTACTATAGCGATAAATGGCAGTCGGAACGGCGAAGCGCCTGTACCCAGCGGATTCAAGCTTATGAATAGCGTCACAGCCAGACCAGCACCCGAGTTAATCCCGAGGATTCCCGGATCGGCAAGTCCATTCCGTGATACCCCCTGCAGAACAGAGCCTGCCACGGCCAAGCCGGCACCGATCAATAAGCAGATGACAATGCGGGGCAAGCGGAATTCGAACAGAATGAGCGATTCCTTGCTGCTACCCATACCGAACAACGTTCTCATGACCTGCATCGGAGACAGGGCTGTATAACCAGTGTTCATGCTTATTACAAACACTATCACAATCAATATTAATAACAGCGCAGATACCTTGAGCAGTCTGGATTGACGGCTGGAGCTCCACAGATTGGGTTCCATGCTAATCCCTCACCTCTTTTCGAATAAGATAGAGGAAATAAGGGACACCGATTAGCGCAAGCATGGCTGCTGCAGGTGTCTCATGATTGGGATGAACCAGACGTGCCGCAATGTCCGCAACGACCATGAGCAGGGCTCCCAACACCGCAGAGCAGGGAATAATCCAGCGATAATCCTTGCCCACTAGGAATCTGGCGATATGGGGAATGACCAGGCCAATAAAGCCCACGGCCCCGGCAATAGCTACAGATACACCGGCGAGCATCATGACCACAAGACATGCCAGCAATTTGACAACACCCGTGCGCATACCCAGGCCAGACGCTACATCATCACCGAGGCTGAGCACCGTAATGGACCGAGATAACAGGAGAGCTCCGACCAATCCGAGAACAATCCAAGGGAAGGTGTACATCAGCTGCTCCCAGCGTGTACCCGCTACACCCCCAGCAATCCAGAAATCGATATTCTGAGCGACTTTATTGATCAGCGCGATCCCCTGACTGAGACTATACAGGAGCACTGATATGGCAGAACCAGCCAATGCCATGCGTACAGGCGTGAGCCCGCCCCTGGACAACTGTGAGATCCCAAAGACAAGGAATACCCCCAGGCCTGCTCCCAGAAAGGACATCAGCATCAGTCCGTTAAATGTCAAAAACGGTAAAAAGGCAAATGAAATGGCCAATGCAAACCCTGCACCCGCATTAATACCGAGCAGACTTGGATCTGCCAGCGGATTACGCGTCATCCCTTGCATAATGGCTCCCGAGGCTGCGAAGGCAGCTCCTACCATCATGGCCGCGATCACACGGGGCAGACGTAAATCCCAAATGATCTGGTGGTCCGTGAGATCGGGATTAAAGGAGGTAAGGGCTTGAATCACAATGGACAATGGGATCTTCCTTGCACCTACCGCAATCCCCAGCGCCATCATCAGGACCAATGCTGCTATTCCGAGGAAAATGACAGCCAGTGCAGTCCCTGGACGGGACCATATTCGGTTTTGCAGCTCTTCCTGCTTCATTGTGGAGCGATTCATGCTTAAGCCTCTTTCATTACCATATCTTGACGATGGTTTCATGTAATCTTCATCTTCACTCTATTAAAGATACTGATAATCATTATCAAGTGTCAATAGCTATCGGCATTTTTTTGCATTCGTTAGCTTCTTACAGGGGTAGTGATTTTCATTATTTATGACGGATTGTAATATGAAGTGCGACACCTACTGGAAATAAATAAAAAAGGGCCCA